>NBJMC04203__coassemble_490_pt1 | contig 22684 bp, 20 predicted proteins | sample NBJMC04203__metabat2_high_PE_008 | metagenome-assembled genome bin NBJMC04203
ATCGTCATCGCGGTCATGGGAGGGGCGGTCGGGGTCCGGGTCGGGCACGGGGGCAGGCTCTTTCAGAATCACGCTGGTGGCCGCACCGGTGAGGATATCAGTGCTGCTACCGCCTAGTATATATTCGTATGTATAAGTGACCTCTGCCCCATCCTCAGCGATGGTGTAAATGTCATCGTCCGCATCGCAGGTGTTGAAAACCTGCCGGATGCTGTAGCCCTCGGGCAGATAGCTGTCGGGGACGGTTATGCCCACATTGGCCCTGACAGCGGCCTGCTCACCTTCGGCGGTCAGCGTCCCGCCCCGCTCCAGCGTTACAGAGCGACCGAAGACCCCGCAGCTGATCTTGCCGTCTCTTCCCCGGGTGGTGGCGGTGACAGTGGAATCTCCGGAGATCTCCACGGAACCGAAGCCTCTCAGGCCAGCATAATACGCTGAGACACTGTTGGTTGCGGTACAGTGGGCAGTCACAGTGCTGTCCGTAATGGTCATGTTCCCTAACGCGAGAATTGCGGCAGCTCCCCCGCCGGTGGCAACTACGGTGCTGTCGGTGATAGATATCATGGCATTACAGATAGCAATGCTATTTCTGCTGTTTACAGTGACATAACTGCCGGCGATGCTCGTGACATTGTTGTCAGAGCCGCCCCCAAAGTCAAGTCCTTCTTCCCCCGTGTCGATAGTAAGGGTACAGTCGCTGATGGACAGGCTGGACCCACTATGATAGATACCGATCCCACCGCTGGTGATCTCCAGCGAGCTGTTGGCCGTGCCGCTAATGGAAAGTTCTCCGTTGGTCCAGATGCCGGTACTGCCGCTGATGATTTTCAGAGAGCCATTGGAAACGCTGCTGATGGAGAGCCCTCCGTCGGTGTAAATTCCTAATGAATTTTCACCGTCGACGATGATTGAATTCTCGCCCTCGAGGACGATATTCAGACCGCCGCCCACGCTGATGCCGATGGTTTCACCCTCAAATTGCGTTTCACCGCTGGTGATTTTGGCGTTCTCCAGCGTCAGGGTATTGGTGTCCGGGTTATATACCGCCCGGCCAGCGCCGCACTCCACGGTGTAGTTGTCTGCCGCTAAGAGGTCAGCGCCGTTGACGTACAGGCTGTCTATGGGCAGAGTAATAGCCTTCAACATGCCGCTCACCGTCTCTGCGATGAGTGTATGGCCATAGGCGTTGGGGTGGAAGTCGAGGTTGACGCCAGAAATCGATATCGAGGCGTTGCAGGGGTTCTCCTCCGCGCTTTGGAACGCGGTGTATACGTCCGCCACGTCGTAGAAAGAGCCGTCATAGAAGTCAAGCTTGCCATTCAGCTCACTCAGAACTTCGTCAAAGGCATCAACCACTGAGTCCATACCGGCCGCTGAGCCCATACCGGCGGCAAGATAGCTGTATGGGTTGTACTGATTTATTACAATAATGCTGACGTCATTGTTCATGGTCCGAAGGGCTAAAATGCTCTCATCAAAATTTTTCACAAAAGCTTCAAGCGCGGCTTTACACTGCTCCGATGCGGCAAAACCGCCGATTATACCCGCAAAGGAGGACAGAGTCGCCATATCTGCGCTTTCAAGGGCTGTCTTGACTGCTTCGGGGGTATTGTCGGTTTCTTCCGCCAAATACTCATACAACGCCTCCATCAGGTCGTTGCCGCCGATGGTGATGGTGATGAGGTCGGCATTTTCCAGGGTGGCGGCGTTAGCCTCATTCTGTATGACATCCAGCAGATCGGCGGAGGTCGCGCCATCTTCCGCCAGGTTAATCAACTCATAGCCGTTTTCCGCAGCGATTATTTCCGCAAAGGACTGTTCGCCTTCTCCCAGCCCGTACCCGGTGGTGATGCTGTCCCCCAGGGCCACGTAGCTGATGGCATTCTGGGCAAAGGCCGCCGTGGGCAGCAGGCCCAGGACAAGGCACAGGCTCAGCAATGTGGCAAAGATCCGTCTCCTCATCTTCGTTTATCCTCCTTTGAATGGCTTCGTCCACCGCGCCCTCCGTGAAAGCGCCCGAGGGCCGTGCACCGCTTGACAGTCACAGTGTACCACAGGAAACATTTCAGGCGGCAAACCTTACAGAAATGTAAAGCTTGCCGCCTGGGCGTCAGATCTGTTCCAGGGTATAGCCGTCCCCCCGCTTGGAGGAGATCTCGATGCGGGACTCCTGGCTGTTGAGCTTCCGGCGCAGCCGGGAGATCAGCGTCCACAGGGCCCGGCTGTCGTCCTCCACATTGGTGTTCCAAACCTCCATCAAAACCTCCTGCTTGGAGACAGTTTTCTCCGCGCTGCGAACCAGCAGAAGCAGCGCGGCAAATTCCTTCTGGGTCAGCTGCAGGTCCGTGTCCCCCAGGTAGCCGCAGCCGGAGAAAACATCCAACCGCAGGCTGCCGTAACTGATATAGCGGCTCCTGGCCCGCTCCTGCCGCAGCCGTGCCTCGATCCGCGCGGCCAGCACCTCCAGGTCGTAGGGCTTGGCCAGGTAGTCGTCGCCTCCGGCCCGCAGGCCCTCCACTACATCCCGGCTCTCTCCCAGGGCGCTGAGAAACAAAATGGGGACGTGGTACTGCTCCTTCAGCTCCCGGCACAGCTCCACACCGTCGCCGTCGGGCAGCATAATGTCCAGCACCACCAGATCCACCGGGTGCCAGCGCAGGGCCTGGCGGCACTCCCGGGCGGTGGCGGCCTGGAGGATCTCATAGCCGTACATGGTCAGGGCCTCTGCGTTGATCTTCATGATGTGTGGGTTGTCCTCCACCAGGAGAATTGTACTCATGACTCCGCCTCCCTTTTCAGCACAGTAAACGCAAAAACCGTCCCCCCTGGGCCGGTGCGTTCCACCTTCAGGCTCCCGCCGTGGGCCTCCACCGCCTCCCGGCAGATGGCCAGCCCCAGGCCGCTGCCGCCATCGCCGCTGTAGCCTTTCTCAAAGATGTGCGGCAGCGTCTCCGGGTCGATGCCGCCCCCGGTGTCCTCCACCCGGAACACTACATATTCCCGGTGCTCCCGGTCTGAGGCGCGGATGGTAATGACACCGTTTCGGGTGTGGCGGTTGGCGTTGATCACCAGATTGATCAAGATCTGCAGCAGCATCTCCCAGCTGCCGTATATATCCACACAGGCTCCACTGGAAATGTCCAGTCGGTTGCTGTTTTTCAGGCACATGGGGGTGCAGATGGCCCGGATGCTCTCCAGAAGCGGTCCCACCTCCACCGTGGCAAACTGGGTCTCGCTGGTCCGGCCGTAGGAGTACTCCATAAGCTTGGTCACCATATCCGACAGCCGCTGGGCCTCGCTGCGGATGACCTTCAGGTTCTCCGGCGTCTCGCTGCTGATGTGGCCGGTGGACATTTGCATCCCAGTGAGCTGGGCGTAGCCGGAGATGACGGTGAGAGGCGTCTTCAGCTCGTGGGCCACCTGGTGCAGGAAATCCAGATTCATGGCGTTCATGCGCTCCAGCAGCTCGCTGCGGCTGCGGCTCTCCGCCAGGGCCACCTCCTGCGCCCTGGCCCGCAGGCTGATCGACGCCGCGATGAGGAGGTCAAAGATCAGCATTCCACCGGGCATGATCCCGTAGTGGCTGACCGCCGAGCTGTTGTTGACGTAGAGGGCCTCCAGCAAAATGGCCGAAATGATCACAGCCGCGCCGCCCACCGTCAGGGCGTCGGCGGTCTGGAAGGTCCTCTGCCGCAGATAATACCGCGCCACGCTCCAGACAAGGTAGGCCAGATAGGGCAACGCGCAGCTCCAGGCCGCGGTACACACCGTGACCAGCCAAAACGTGGGCAAAACGGCCATGAGCACCGCGGCAACCCCCATGGCCGCTGCGTGAAGGAGGGTGGGGAGCCTTTTCACCGCGGTGGGATACATGCTCCCCAGCAGCAGGAGCACCATCCCCGGCAGCAGCGCGGTCACAGCCATAAAGAGACGGTAGGCGAGATACCAGGAGGTGTCCGGCGGCAAGGCGTGGATGACCAGAAAGTTCTGGTCCCGGAGGGCCATCATCAGGCAGCAGACTGCAAGCAAAAGGAAAGCACCCCGCCGCTGCAGCGCGGCGCAGAGGAGGAAATACAGGAACAGAACCACCAGCCCGCCGCTGAGGCTCAGGGAGACCAGGTCGTTGCCCGCCTTGAACTCCTCTATGTTCTGGGGTGTGGACAGGTAGGTGGGCTGGATGAAGCCCCCGTCCCGGTGGACGAAGTTGGAAAACTGGTAGATGACCTCGATCTCCCCTGTCTCTCCGGAGTAGAGGGGGATGGTCATATAGCCGATCCGGGGCACGCTCTCGGCGGCGTTGTCCGCCACGGTGCCGAAGCCGGCGGCCTCCACGCCGTTGACAAAGACCCGGGTGCTGTAGTCGATGGAGTAGGAGCAGAGGGTGTAGTACCGCTCCGGCTGGGCCTTGATGATGAGGCGGTAGGTGCCGTACCGGGTCTCGCCCTCCCCCTCCGGCAGGCGGTCCGCCCCGCCGGAGGCGAAGTCCGCGGAGGTATACAGGGCGTTGGGATAAAAATCCCAGCTGTTGTTCACATTGACCACAGTCTGGGACAAGTCCATCCCGGTGATGTCCAGTACGCCATCCACCGGGTAGACCTCAGGGATATCGTCCGCCCGTCTGGTGAGGAACAACCGCGCGACTACCGCGACCAGCAGCACAATGACCACCGGTACCAGCCATTGCAGATGCCTGCCACGGGCCTTATCTTCCCGCATCCCGCCCCACCTCCTTCGTGTTTTCCTCTCATTATACCGCCTGGCCCCGGCCTTTTCAACCGCCAGGCCGGGAGAGGGCTAGAGGAACAGCCTAACGCCGCCGCCCTCCCGGACGATGTCGGTGCAGACCGCCCGAAGCATAGCCAGGGAGAGGTCGTCCCCGCCCTGCCCCTCCAGAGAGAAATCCTGGTCCGCGGCGGCGTAGACCGACAGAGTGCTGTCCTTCATACTGTACGCCACGGTCACGTCGATGGCAATCCGCTCCCCCTTCATCTGGGGAAGCATGATGTTGACCAGCAGCTCCTCCAGCACCAGCTGCACCCGGTAGATCTGCTTCTCCGAGGCGAACTGCCGCCGGCAGAACTCCACCACGGCGCCGTTGAGGCCGTAGATGTCGAAATTCCGGTCCGTGATGGTCCGCTGGAAGGTCTTCAGGCGGTTGATAAAGGCCCTTGTCCGCTCCCGCTTGGGGGCGTCGAAGATCTGAGCCGGGGGCCCCATCTCGTAGATCCCCTTCTCATCCATGTAGATCACCTGGGAGCTGACGGCCTTGGCGAAGCTCATCTCATGGGTGACGATAACGCAGGTCATCCCCCGGTTCACCAGCCGGCGGATGACCGCCAGCACCTCGTCCACCATGGTGGGGTCCAGGGCGGAGGTGGGCTCGTCAAAGAGGATGATCTCCGGCTTCATTGCCACGCACCGGGCAATGGCGGCCCGCTGCTTCTGGCCGCCGGAGAGCTGGGAGGGCATATAGTCCGCCCGCTCCGCCATACCCACCTGGGTCAGGCACTCCATGGCCAGGTGGATGGCATCCTCTTTGGACAGGCCCTGGAGCTGCATGGGGGCCATCATCACGTTCTCCAGCACCGTCTTATGGGAAAACAGGTTGAAGGTCTGGTACACCATGCCCATCTTCCGGCGGATCTGGTCCAGAGGGGCGCCCTTGGCGGTGATCTCCTGGCCGTCGATAAATACCCTCCCCCCAGTGGGCTGCTCCAGCAGATTGATGCAGCGCAGGAATGTGCTCTTTCCGCAGCCGGAGGGCCCAATGACAGAGATACAGTCCCCTTTTTCAATGTCTACATTGATGTCCTGAAATACAAGATTGCTGCCGAAGCTCTTGGAAAGGCCCTCGATATGAATTACAGGCATCAGGCTGCCTCCTTCCGATACAGATGCTTGTTCCGGTCCGCCAGGCCCAGCATGCGGTTGGCAATAAAGCCCAGCAGAAGGTAGACCACCGAGGTGATCACCAGAGAGATGATGGGGTCCATGGTGCGGGAGGTGATCACGGTGACCGCCCGGGTCATGTCCTGCACCGCCAGGAGGCTCACCACGGAGGTGTCCTGCATGGTCAGCACAAACTGGGTCTTGTACAAAGGCATGACCTGGTGGCGGGCCTGAGGAAACACGACCTGGAAAAACGCCTGCCACTTGGAGTAGCCCAGGGTCCGGGCCGCCTCGATCTCCCCCACAGCCACAGAGTCCACCGCCGAGCGGAACATCTCCGACAGGTGGGACGCGCATTTTAGGGTGAAGGTGATGACGGAGATCGCCTCGGCGCTGAAGCTGGTGTCCGCCAGGATCAGATAGGCGAAGATCATCAGCAGCACCAGGGGCGGCAGCTTCACCATCAGGGCGGTGACGCCGTTGCTGATTCCCCGGACCACCTTGTTCCGGCTCCCCTTTCCGGCGCAGAACATCATGCCCAGGATGGTCCCCAGAGCAAAGGAGGAGATGGTCAGCAGCAGCGTGACCCACAGGCCGGACAGGATCAGCTGGTACCGGTCCTCGTAGATCAGGTTCATGTAAATGGATCTCTGCAAGTATTCGATCAATGCCATAACGCTCTTCCCTCCTGTCTTATGTCTCGCTCTGGGTCACCAGCACCAGATCCAGGTCAAAATAGCTATCTGAGTGCAGGCATGTTCCCATAGCCTCCACCTCTCCGGCGTAGTATTGGGAGATGGCATACACGAAGACGTCCACTTCCCCATTGGCGATGGCCAGAGAGCAGGCGTCCCAGCTGCTGTCGAACCACTCGATGGTATAGCCGTATTCCGCGGCAAAATGTTTGATAAACTCAATGTCTACGCCCTGGGGCTCCTCCGTGACAAAGTCGTAATAGGTGTAGGGGTAGCCGCTGCCGCCGGTGTTGATGGCCACCCGCAGCACCTCCCCATCCTTCATCTGGGGGATGTCCGTATTGGGGACGAACTCCTCGGCGTTGGCCCGCTCCACCAGATCCGCATAGGTCTCGCTGGCCTTGAAGTTGGGGATATATTCGTTCATCTGGTCCCTGATGTCCCGGCGGGCGTTGGTGATATAGGCCACCAGGGAGTCCTCCCCGATGGGCTCATCCTGGATCACGAGGTCCGAATACTCCGCCACCATGCTGTAGCCGTACAGGGCGTCCACAGCAATGGCGTCCACATAGCCGAAGCGCAGAGCCATAATGCAATCCCCAATGCTGTCATAGAGGTAGAGGTTGGGGATGCGCACCTGCTCGGAGAGGTAGTAGTCCGAGCTCCAGGCCAGAGGCGTGCCGATCCGCCACGACTGCCAGTCCTCTATGTCCAGTTCCCTTTCGGCTGCTCTGCCGCCGCAGCCGGTGAGCACCCCCCCTGCCGCCAGCAGGCAGAGCAGCCAGAATACCATTCGCTTTCTTCCGCGCATACTTCCTCCGTTTCCTTCTCCCCGGCTCCCCGGATGATTACTTCTCAAATGCCGGGCGCGCCGCCAATTCTTTGCTTCTCCGCGCCTGTCAATCGGCACAGCCTTTGAGGACGCCAGCAAACAGGAGCCAATCGGCCTGTTACAATAATTTTACTATAGAAACAGCCGAAACGGCGAACCTTACACAATTGTAAAGTTTGCCGCGGAAGGCCGCCTGGGACGGACATACGCCCAATTTCAGGGGACCTGCTTTCCGCACGTTCTGATACAAGGCTGATGCGTCGCCGCACAAAGCGTGCCGCATAGAAAAACCAAGATGAGGGCTGCTCCGAAGCTCATGATTGACATTTTTCAAGCACAGCCTGACGTCAGAAACAACCCCGCAAAAGGGCTGCAAAGAAGTGTTGTTTTCAGCACCTCTCCGCAGCCCTTTTTGCATCAATGCAAGGAAATATGAATTGATATATCAGTTGTCCTCCATACCGCAATTTCGCGGTCCCAGAACATAAAAGGCGAACCCCGGCGGGATGGGAAAATAATATTGTCACGGTCAGATGTTTGTGCTATACTGCCCCTGGCACAGATCAAACAAACTGTAGAGCTATAGGAGTTGAAAATCGCATGAAGAATAAAAAAGCCATTGCCGCCGCAGCCATTATCGGCCTTGTCGCCCTGATCGGGATCCTGTATGCGGCGTACATACATTTTGCTCCGTCAGCGGTGGCGGGTGAGAAGCACATCACCATCACCATCCAATTTCCGGAGGAGGAGAAGCAGTACGAGCTGGATACTGACGCCGAGTACCTGCGGGAAGCCTTGGAGTCCGTCGCTGAAATCAGCGGCGAGGAGAGCGAGGAGTTCGGCTTCACTCTCTACTCCGTCGACGGCGTTACAGCAGATTTCAATACCGACAACGCCTACTGGGCTATCTATGTGGACGGAGAGTATGGTATGCTGAGCCTGGCCAACCAGCCTGTGACAGATGGCGGCAGCTACGCCATCGTGTACGAGACATATGAGGGGTAAGTCCGCCCACCCGGCACACACCGTCACAGTTCTCGCTCTCTGCACCGCCCTGCTGTACAGTCAGCAGATTGCCTTGGCGTCTATACCGAACGGCGAATGTGTAACGATCCTGCTCATTGTCTTTACCCTCTACTTCCGCAGGCGCACTTTATACATCATTTACCTCTTTGCCCTGCTGGAGGGGATCACATACGGCTTTGGGATCTGGTGGTTCATGTACCTCTATGTCTGGACCATCCTGTGGGCCATCGTGATGCTCTTGGGCAGGCAGCCCAGGTCCTCTCTATTCTGGGCGATCATAGCCGCGTTCTTCGGGCTCTTCTTCGGACTGCTCTGCAGCTTTCCCTACCTTGTCACAGGGGGGATCGCCATGGCGTTCTCCTGGTGGATCACGGGGATTCCCTTTGACATTTCCCACTGTGTGTTCAACTTTCTGATCGTCCTGGTCCTCTTCCGCCCGCTGGACAGGCTGTTCTCGTATCTGAAATCGAAGGGCGCGCTTCTCTAGGCCATGTTTGAAAAATGTCAACATGCCCAAATGCCGGGCCTTTTTCCGCCATGCGGCGTTGATTCTCCTTGCGATACACAAAGTATCGCGGCGTCAAATCGCCTTGCCTGGCGAAAAAATTCCTCGCCATTGGTCACATTTCCAAATTTCAAACAAGGCCTAGCCACTGAATGCGCCCCATAAATCAAGGGCGGGATCATCAACTGATTTAGCACAATTTTCTCGAATTTTCAAACAAGGCCCAGGCCTTATTTGAAAGAGGGGGCGCGCCGTTTTTCCGGCGCGTCCCCTTGACTTTTCCTTGCGGATGGTCTATACTCTTTTTAGAACGTTTGTTTTATTAAGGAGGCGGGGCCATGGACGTGATGGAAAAGCTGACGATCCTCACCGACGCCGCCAAGTACGACGCCGCCTGCACCTCCTCCGGGGCCCGCCGCAGCAGCCGCCAGGGGTACATCGGCAACACCTCGTCCTCCGTGGCGGGCTGCTGCCACACCTTCTCCGCCGACGGCCGGTGCGTGACCCTTTTGAAAGTCCTGATGACCAACTGCTGCGTCTACGACTGCAAGTACTGCGTCAACCGCTGCTCCAACGACACCCGCCGGGCGGCCTTCACCCCGGAGGAGCTCTCGGAGCTGACCATCCAGTTCTACCGCCGCAACTACATCGAGGGGCTCTTCCTGTCCTCCGGGGTGATGGTGAGCCCGGACTACACCACCGAGCGGATGATCCGGTGCCTGGAGCTGCTGCGGGAGGGCCGCCGGTTCAACGGCTACATCCACGCCAAGGCCATCCCCGGCACGTCCCCGGAGCTGGTGCGGCGGCTGGGGCTGCTGGCGGACCGGCTCAGCGTCAACATCGAGCTGCCCTCGGAGCGGGGGCTTCAGACACTGGCCCCCAACAAGACCCGGAAGGCTATCTTCCGGCCCATGGGCCTGATCACCAACACCCTGCGGGAGAACAAGGAGGATCTGGTGAAGTACCGCCACGCCCCCCGCTTCGCCCCCGCCGGACAGAGCACCCAGATGATCATTGGGGCCACGGCGGACACGGACCGGCACATCCTCTCCCTGACCCAGGGGCTCTACGACAAGTACCGGCTCAAGCGGGTGTTCTACTCCGCCTACGTGCCGGTGGTGGAGAACTCCCTCCTCCCTTCCCTGGACACCAAGCCGCCCCTGCTCCGGGAGCACCGGCTGTACCAGGCGGACTGGCTGCTGCGGTTCTACGGCTTCCGGGCGGAGGAGCTGCTGGACGAGGCGGAGCCCAACTTCAATCCCCTGGTGGACCCCAAGTGCACCTGGGCCCTGCGCCACCCGGAGTTCTTCCCCGTGGAGGTGAACACCGCCGACCGGGAGGCCCTGCTGCGGGTGCCGGGGATCGGCGTGGTCTCCGCCAAGCGGATCCTCTACGCCCGCCGGGCCCGGAAGCTGGAGCACGGGGATCTGAAGAAGCTGGGGGTGGTGCTGAAGCGGGCCCAGTACTTCATCACCTGCAAGGGAAAAATGCTGGAGGGCCTGCCTCGGGGGCAGGACGGCGTCCTGCGGAATCTGGTCGCCGTGGAGCGGGCCTCCCTCCCGCCCTGGGAGGGGGAGCAGCTGAGCCTGTTCGACGGGGCGTAGACCGTTCTTTTTCTTGAAAGAAAAAGAACCAAAAAGAACTTTTTCGCGAATACCCGCAGGGCACTTACTTCGTTTCGCTTAGGAGGGACAATATGACCAGAGAGGAGACGATCCGGGCCCTGTGGCGGGACGTGGCCGCCCAGGATGAGGCCATGGGAGATCATTTTACCGAGGACGCTGTGATCCTGTGGCCCAACACCGGCGAACGCTTCACGGTCCCGGAGTTTGTCCGGGCCAACCGGGAATATCCCGGGCAGTGGGAGGCCCAGGTGGAACGGATAGACCCGGAGGGCGGCTTCTCCGTGGCCCGGGTGTGGTCCCCGGAGGGAACCGCTTTCCGGGCGGTGTCCTTCTACCGCTGGCGGGGCGGCAAGATCTGCCGGCTGGAGGAATACTGGGGAGACGTGGGCCCAGCGCCGGACTGGCGGCGGGCTCTGGGCCTGGGGCGGCCCATCCGGGAGGAGGATGTGTAGGACCATGGAAGTCGTCTACCGCTACGACGGCAGCTTCGAGGGGTTCCTCTGCTGCGTGTTCGACAGCTATGTCAACAAAGAGCGGCCATCTGAATTTCAGGATGAAACCCACCTGGTCCAGACCCTGTTCCCCGTCCGATGGGTGGGGACCGACCCACGCCACGCCCGGCGGATCCTGGTGAGTCTGGAGAAAATCGACCCCTGGGCCCAGGAGCTGGTGGCCAAGGGGTTCCTCACCTGCGCCCCAGACCGGGAAATGCTGCTCTACCGCTTCATCCGTGCCCTGTACGACGTGGGCAAACCCCTGCTGCGGCAGCTCAGCGACGAGGCGGTGTGGCCTCTGTTGAAGGCGGTGCGGCATCTGGACGGGGAGGTCCACCTCCTCAAGGGCTTCACCCGCTTCTCCGACTTCGAGGGGGTGCTGGCAGGAGAGATCCGGCCGAAAAACCGGGTACTCCCCCTCCTCCGGGGACACTTCTGTGACCGGATGTACAACGAGACTTTCCTTCTCTACGACCGGTCCCACCGGGAGGCCCTGGTCTACCAGCCGGGGAAGTGGGCCATCCTGCCCCTGGAGGAATTCAAAATGGCCGCCCCTTCGGCGGAGGAGGCCCAGTACCGCCGGCTGTGGAAGCGCTTTTATGACACCATCGAGATCCGCGAGCGCCACAATCCCAAGCTGCGCCGGACCAACATGCCCCAGCGGTACTGGGAGACCATGACGGAGTTTCAGGACGAGAGTTACTTCACGGCCCAGGCGGGGACGGAGGAGCTCCCCGCCCCGAACAGAAAAGAGATCTCGACACAAGACGGAGAAGGCGCCAGAGCAAATCATTGGCAGTCAGGCAGCAGATAGCAGACAGATCGCAAAACACAGCATTCACACTTTTTATGTAATTCCAGCGGCAGCTGTTCAAACACGCGCGGGCCGGCTGGGATATTTGTCGCGTTTCTGCCAAATTCCGCATATCCGCATCGCGGAGGCGAACCCCTTCGGGGCGGCCATGTGATTCCGCACTGACTGACTTAATCCAGCAAAAAGGCGCAAGAGGAGCGAATGCTATGACTTTTCGGGAAAATTATTTGCGTATGGCCCGCTTCGAAGGGCCGGACTATATCCCCATGAGCTACTGCATCAACGGCGCCTGCTGGGATGCCTACCCACAGGAACAGCTTCTGGACCTCATGGAAGCGCACCCCTTTCTGTTTCCTGATTTTAAGCGGCCGAAAACGCCCATAAAGCTGGACTTCCACCCGGTTGCCCGCAAGGATGTCCCGTACCGGGATGACTGGGGCTGCATTTGGGAAACGCCCCGGGACGGCATCACTGGCACCGTCACCGGGCACCCCCTGGCGGACTGGGAGAGCTTTAAAACCTACCTGCCGCCGGACCCCGAAAAAGTTATGGGCATCGGCCCCATCGACTGGGCGGAGGAGGCCAAATCCGTTGCCGCGGCCAGGGAACGGGGCGATTTTGTGGGACGGAGCCTGCGCCATGGCCACACATTCTTGCAGCTGTGCGACATCCGCGGCTATGAGAATCTGCTCTTTGACATGGTGGACGAGGACCCACGGCTTTGGGAACTTATTGACATGGTGGAACAATTCAACCTAGGGCTGGTTACCCGGTACTGCGCTCTTGGCGTGGATATGATGGGATACGCCGAGGACCTGGGGATGCAGAGAGGTCCCATGCTCTCGCCGGACCAGTTTGCCAAGTACATCCTGCCCAGCTACCGGCGGCTGATCCGCCCGGCCCGGGAATCCGGCGCGTTGATCCACATGCACTCCGACGGCGACCTGCACATGCTTCTGGACGACATTCTAAGCGTCGGCGTCGACATCATCAACTTGCAGGACTTAGTCAACGGTATTGACTGGATCAAGGAAAATCTGGCGGGCAAGCGATGTATCGAGCTGGACATTGACCGGCAGTTGGTGACGGTAAGCGGCACGCCGAAAGACATTGACCGGCTGATCCGCTCCGAGGTGGAGGCCCTGGGCAGTAAGCAAGGGGGTCTCTGCATGATCTACGGCTTGTACCCGGGAACGCCCATTGAAAACGCCGCGATGGTCATGGACGCCATGGAAAAATACGCCTTTTATTTCTCTTGATCCTCTCAAAGCACAAGATCGCACGCGGGCAGCGGCGTGGCGCGGAAGTGGGAAGGACTCAGGACGTCGCGCCGGACAGGTCTGGTTTTACGGTTCAGGGAAAATAAAGATCTCCTCGATGGGGGCCTCCACCGCCCGGGCGATGTCCACCGCCAGCTTCAGGGAGGGGTTGTACTGTGCCTTCTCCAGCCGCATGATGGTCTCCCGCCGCACCCCCACCCGGGCAGCCAGCTGCTCCTGGGTCAGACCCTTCCGCTGCCGGTACATCTTCAGATTACAGGTAAAATCAGGCACGCCTTATTCATCCCCCTCCTCGGTCTGGTCGTCGTGGTCATAGCGGTAGAGCAGGTACTCGCTGAGGAACAACGCCAGGGCGACAGACAGGGACAGCAGGATCAGCACCGCGATGAGGGTGTACTCCAGGCTGCCCAGGAGGGTCCCTCGTCCCAGGACGATCAGGGTGAGGAAGATGATGGCGAAGGACACACGCATAGCGGTCAGCTGGGCCCGGACGGCGTTCTCCCGGAACCGCTCGTCCATGAAGGTGTTGGAGAGCTTTCCCTCGTAGAAGAAGCCAAAGAACCCAAAGAAGGTAAAAAAGATAAAGGGAGTGACATCCCGGGACATCCCGTAGGACCAGAAGCCCAGGAACCCCAGGAAACCGAGAAAGCCCAGGAAGCCCAGCTTGGGGCTGATGGACCGGGTGGTGTTGGCCTCCCGGACCACACGGCGGCTTTTCAGCACCCACCGGACCAGCCATACTGCCAGGCCCAGGACGTACAAGGTGAACAGGGCGGTGGAGCAGAGCATGGGCAGGTCCCGGATCTGGAAGGTATAGGTGGAGAAGTCCATGGGCTCCACCAGCCTGCCGCCGTTGAAGGTCGCCGCGTACCAGACCGAGAGGAGCAGCAGGAGCACACAGAGGACCCCGCCGGCAATGACCCACTTGACTTTGTTTGCTTTCATGACACAGCCTCCTAAAAAGCAAATGTGATATATTTGCCTGATTGCGAGACAAATATATCACAGCACTCCAGGGCTGTCAATAGGAAAAGAGATAAATTTATCACTTTTTAGATCGGGCCTGAACGGCAGAAACGCCCCGCCCCGGGAAATGACCCGGCGGCGGGGCGCTTCGCTGTTCGGTCTACGCTTCGGCGGGAGGCGTCTCCTCCGACAGATCCATCACGCCCTTCAGGTCCCCGGCGGTGATGGTCAGGATGTCCTCGTCGGTGGGGGCCTCCAGGCCAGCCACCCGGTCGGCCTGGTTGGCCACGATCCGCTCGAAGAGGTTCCGCACGTCCCGGGCGTTGCCGAAGTTGTCGTCTCTTGCCTCGTAGAGCCGGGCCAGATACCGCCGGGCGGTCTCCCCGGCCTCCTCCGAGAGCTTGTAGTCGCTGCGCTTAACCCGGCCCAGGAAGATCTCGTAGAGCTGCTCGCCGTCGTAGTCCTCAAAGTGGAGATACTTATTGAACCGGGACTTCAGCCCCGGGTTGGAGTCGATGAACCGGGGCATCAGGGTGGCGTACCCCGCCACGATGACCACAAAATCGTCCCGGTGGTCCTCCATGGCCTTGAGGATGGTGTCGATGGCCTCCTGGCCGAAGTCCTTGTCCGCCCCCTCGGGGGCCAGGGTGTAGGCCTCGTCGATGAACAGCACGCCCCCCAGGGACTTTTCGATGACCTCCTGGGTCTTGATGGCGGTCTGGCCCACATACCCCGCCACCAGCCCGCTGCGGTCCACCTCCACCAGGTGGCCCTTGGAGAGCAGCCCCAGGGCGGCGTAGATCTTCCCCACGATCCGGGCCACGGTGGTCTTGCCGGTGCCGGGGTTGCCGGAGAACACCAGGTGGAAGGACATGTCCGGGCACTTCATGCCCCGCTCACGCCGCAGAGCCCGGACCTTCACCAGGTTCACCAGGCTCTCCACGTCCTTCTTCACCACCTCCAGTCCCACCAGCTCGTTGAGCTCCGCCATGGCCTCCTCCAGAGAGGGCCGGGGCGGGGCCTCCTCCCCCTTGGCCTCCTCCGGGGCGGCGGGGGCGGCGGGAGGCGTCTTTTCCTCTGCGGGCGCGGGCCCCTCCGCCACCGGCAGGGCGTCCAGGGGGCTCCGGGCAGGGGGCTGCCCGCCGAAAAAGTCGCTGTACAGGCTCCGGGACCGGTCCCGGGAGAGGACACGGTCAAACTCGTCCATCAGGTCGTTGAGCTCCCCGGCGGCGTCCCGCTTCGGCCTGCCGCCCAGGGTCAGCTCCGGCCCGGCTCCCGTTCCGCCGGCGGGCAGGGGCGGGACCCCGGCGCTGTCACAGGCGGCGGTGAGCAGGTCGTGGAGCCTGCCGATCCGCTGGCTCTCGCTGAAGGAGAAGGTACCGTCGTAGGCGGCGCAGAGCATCAGCAGATTCTTCTGAATCTCCGCGAAGGAGCGGCTGTAGGCAGCGCCGTGGGCCGCGTCCCAGGCGGCCAGCCGCTGGAAAAACTCCGGCACGCCCACGTTGTAGGTGGGGTTGGCACGGTAGTAGCCGATGGCCTTATCAAACTGCTGGGGGGAGAATTTGACCTGCCGGTGGGTGTAGATCTGGTTGATGCCGATGACGTCCCCGCCCCGGCCTCCACTGGCCGCCCACAGGCACAGGGCACAGGCCCGAAAGTAGGTGTCCACCTCCTCGCAGCTCACCCCCGCCTCCGGCGGCACGCACTGGCAGAAGCGGCCGACGGCGTCGGCGTAATCCCGGTGGAAATTTTTGCTCATGGGCTCCTCTTTTCCGCCGCCGCGAAGAGATCTCTGCCGCGGCATGGCATGAAATATCGCAGTCCAGTATACCACAGCCCCGCCGGGAAGGAAAGGGAGTGTTTCAGCTTTGGGAGGGCTTATTTTCGGAAAATTCACACAGTTGCCCTTGACGGGACGGGACACAGGAGGTAGGATAGGACAAAAGAGACATGTCGGCCGCGCCCGGCGCGGCGAGGGAGGTTTGCAATGGAGTTATCCCGAAAGACCATGAAAAAACTGGCACTGCTCATCGCTTTCGCGGCCCTGGCTTTTACCGCCTTTGAGTGGTTCGACGGGGCGGCCCGGGCGGCGGTATTCCTGCTGGACCTGCTGGCACCCTTCCTGGCCGGCGGGGCCGTGGCCTTTGTATTGAACGTGCCTATGCGCTTCATTGAGTCGAAGCTGCTCCCAACACCTGGGGGCAAGCCCACTGCCAGCCGCCGGGTCCGGCGGTTTCTGCGGCCGGTGAGCTTGCTGCTGACGTTCCTGTTTGTGGTGCTGGTGATTCTGGTTCTGGTGCTGGTCATCGCTCCGGAGCTGGTGCGGACAGTGGCGGGGCTGGGGGTCACCATTCAGAACGCTGTGCTGCGGTTCCTGAACTGGGCCGAGGAGATGTTCGCCAACACCCCCCAGGTCATGGAGTGGCTGAACTCCCTGACCTTCAACTGGCAGTCCATCAACTGGCAATCCCTGATCAATCAGGTGGTGGACGTCGTCAAGAGCGGCGCCACCAGCATCCTCTCCTCCGCTTTCTCCACCGCCATGAATGTGTTCAACGGCGTGGCGGACACCTTCATCGCCTTTTTCTTCGCCTGTTATCTCCTCCTGCAGAAGGAGAAGCTGGGGCTGCAGTGCCGCAAGGCCCTCTATGCTCTTCTGCCCCGGAAGGGGGCCGACCGGGTGGTGGAGGTGTTCTCCCTCAGCCACCGGATCTTCTCCTCCTTCATCACCGGCCAGTGCACCGAGGCGGTGATCCTGGGCACCATGTTCTTCATCGTCATGTCCATTTTGAACATGCCCTACGCCGTGCTGGTGGGCTGCACCATCGCCGTCACCGCCCTGATCCCCATTGTGGGGGCCTTCATCGGCTGCGGCCTGGGTGCTTTCCTCCTGCTGATGGTCTCCCCCATGCAGGCCCTGATCTTTGTGGCCATGTTCCTGATCCTCCAACAGGTGGAGGGAAACCTGATCTATCCCCACGTGGTGGGGTCCTCGGTGGGGCTGCCCTCCATCTGGGTGCTGGCTGCCGTGTCCATCGGCGGCAGCCTCATGGGGGTGGCGGGGATGCTGCTCTTCATCCCTATGACCTCGGTGATCTATACTCTGTTCCGCCAGTTCGTCTACCGGCGTCTCAGGGAGAAAAACCTGCGGATACACGCCTCCGGCGTGGAAGAGCGGCACGTCCCGCCAACAAAGGCGGAGAAGGAGACGGACCCCGGCCAGGGGTAACCGCCCCCTCCCCCTCGGTAACACGCAAAATGAAAACGGGAGCCAGATGGCTCCCGTTTTACGTTATTTGATTTCAATTTTATCACGTCTTCCGCAGCCAGTCCGGCAATGTCCGGCTCCGGACGCCGGAGACGATGCCCATGGCGGTGAAGAGGGTGACGATGGAGCTGCCGCCGTAGCTGAAGAAAGGCAGGGTCAGGCCGATGACCGGCATGACGAACAGGCACATGCCGATGTTCTCCACCGTCTGGAAGATCAGCATGGAGGCGAAGCCCACGCAGATCAGGCTGCCCATGGTGGTACTGGCAATCCGGGCGGTCTGGATACACCGCCAGACTACCAGGAACTCAATCAGGATAATGATAAGGCACCCCACCAGCCCCAGCTCCTCCCCGCATACGGCGAAGATCAGGTCGGTGTGCCGCTCCGGCAGATTCTCCGATAGGGCGGACTGGGTCTGGATGCCCTGGAAGAGCCCCTGGCCGAAGACGCCGCCGCTGCCGATGGCCATGAGACTGCGGGTCTGCTGCCAGCCCACCCCCTGTGGGTCGAAGCTGTGGTCGAAGATCACCCGGAAACGGTTGGCCATGTAGGCAGGCATTTTGTCCAGCAAAATCAGGGCGGCGATCCCCACGCCCAGGCCCGTGAACCCGGCGGCGAACCAGTACCAGGCAAGTCCCGCCGCGCAGGCCATTCCGGCGAAGATCATCAGGTACACCAGGGCGCTGCCCGCATCGCCGGAGATGGCGAAGATCCACACCACCATCAACCCCATGTGGGCCGCCGGCCACACCAGGGACCCCAGCCCCCGCATCCCCCGGTTGTCCCGGAACCAGGCCATCTGCTTGGCCAGAAGCACGGTGAAGGTCAGCTTCACGATCTCCGCCGGCTGGATGCTGGTCAGGCCGGGGATGGCGATCCAGGACTTGTTGCCGGTTCCGTCGTCCTCACCAAAAACAATCAGCAGGGCGATGAACCCCAGGTTGAAGATTAGAAACAGCCACCACTTCTCCGCGTACTGCTCAACGTCCACGTTGGAGGCGATGAAGTAGGCCACGATGCCGATGACCGTGGCCGCCGCCTGGATCACCAGCCGCCGGGTCTGGACATCCGTCCCCAGGTAGTTGGTGGCGCTGGCGATGAGGACGATGCCGAAGGCCGTGGCCGTCAGGCAGATCCCCAGCAGGACCATATCCGCTTTTTTCACGATATATTTCACCGCGCCCAGGATCTGGGCCAGAACCTCCACACCGCCGCCTCCCTCCGGGAAAAATTTCCATCTTAGTGTATCACACAAACCCACCGGTGTAAACCGCCGCTTCTCCGGAAAATTGGTGAATTTTCTGTGACTTCTCCCTTTTCCCGATGGACAGAATGTGGTATAATCTCGACAATGTATCAAGGTGAAGAAAGGCAAGGAGACGGCATGGAGTATCTTTCCCACAGCGAGACAGAGACGGAGGCGGCAGGCCAGGCCCTGGCCGCGAAGCTGCGGCCGGGGGACGTGGTGGCCTACCGGGGGGACCTGGGGGCGGGAAAAACCGCCTTCACCCGGGGGCTGGCCCGGGGCTTGGGCTGTCACGGCAGGGTCACCAGCCCTACGTTTACCATCGTCAACGAGTACGAGGGGCCCACTCCCCTGTTCCACTTCGACCTCTACCGCCTGGGCGGTGAGGAGGAGCTGTGGGACATCGGCTGGGAGGACTACCTGGCCCGGAACGGCGTATGCGCTGTGGAGTGGAGTGAGATCGCCCCCGGGGCCCTGCCGGAGAACACGGTCTATGTCACCCTCCGCCGCCGTCCCGGAGCGGAGGAGGAGCGGGAAATTCTTGTAGAGGGGGTGGAGGGACGATGAAGCTGCTGGCTCTGGAGAGCTCCGCCAAGGCGGCCTCCTGCGCCGTTCTCTCCGACGGCGAGCCCCTGGCCTCCGCCTGGCAGGCCACGGGTCTGACCCACAGCCGCACTCTTCTGCCCATGGCGGCGGACATGCTGGCAAGCAGCGGCCTGTCCCTGTCCGACATGGACGCTGTAGCCGTGGCCGCCGGTCCCGGGTCCTTCACCGGTCTCCGCATCGGCATCGCCGCCGCCAAGGGACTGGCCTGGGGGGCGGAGAAGCCCTGCGTGGGGGTATCCACCCTGGAGGCCATGGCCTGGCCCCTGAGCCATCTGGGCGGAATTCTGGTCTGCGCCATGGACGCCCGGCGGCAGCAGATCTACAACGCTGTGTTCCGCTGTGAAAACGGTGTCCTTGTCCGTCTGCGGGAGGACCGGGCCATCTCTCTGGAGGAGACGGCGGCGGACCTGCGGGGCCTGGAGGGGCCCATGACCGTTGTGGGGGACGGCGCGGCCCTCTGTCACGACTACCTCCTGGCGGCGGGCATTCCCTGCGATCTGGCCCCGGCCCACCTGCGCCTCCAGAGCGCCGTGGGGGTGGGCATGGCCGCCTGGCGGCTCTGGCCCCAGGGAGCCGTCAGCCCCCAGGACCTCCGCCCCAACTACCTCCGCCTCAGCCAGGCCGAGCGGGAACGCCTGGCCCGGGAGCGGGGAACGTAGGATCATTCCGTCCTTTTCTTTGAAAAGAAAAGGACCAAAAGAAACTTTTACGCGAAACTACGTTTCGCTTATGGTAATTTATGTCATATCAATAAGGGAGAATTGACCATGAACCAAGGCAAGCTGCATATCGTGGACCACCCCCTGGTGGCCCACAAGCTGACCATTCTGCGGGATAAGAACACCTCCACCAAGGACTTTCGGGAGCTGGTCTCCGAGATTGGAATGCTCCTGACCTACGAGGCCACCCGGGATCTGCCCCTGACAGAGAAGGCGGTGGAGACCCCCATCTGTTCCACCATCGCTCCCACCCTCAAGGGCAAGAAGTTCGCCGTGGTGCCCATTCTCCGGGCGGGTCTGGGACTGGTGGACGGCGTGCTGCGGATGGTGCCCTCCGCTCGGGTGGGCCACATCGGCCTCTACCGGGACGAGGAGACCCTGGAGCCGGTGAAATATTTCTGCAAAATGCCCAAGGATGTGGCGGAGCGGGATATTCTCATCGTGGACCCCATGCTGGCCACCGGCGGCTCCGCCGTGGCCGCCATCGGCTTCATGAAGGAGTACGGCTGCAAAAACATCAAGCTCATGGTCCTCCTGGCCGCCCCCGAGGGGGTGGAGCGGGTCCAGAAGGAGCACCCGGACGTGGATATCTACTGCGGCGCGGTGGACAGCCGCCTCAACGAGCACGGCTACATCGTCCCCGGCCTGGGCGATGCGGGAGACCGGATCTTTGGTACGAAGTAAGAAAAATATAAAGCGGAATTGGGTTGCGGCCGAAGGGTTCGGCCGCAACCTGAGACTGTCGAAAAAGGCTAACGCCTTTTCCGCCAAAGGGGGTTCGCTCCGCTCTGCGCCTAGGCCCCTAGCGGGTCCTGCGACGCTCGCTCCGCGCAAAGTGTTTTTCCGCCGTACACGCCGCCGGAAAAACGATTTGATTTTCTTCCGCCGCCTCCGGGCGGCGTACCCGCAAGGGGCAGGCCGCATCCGTATGGCAGCACAGCTGCCGACGGCTACGCACGAACTCTGCGAGGCTTTTTTGACACATTGGGTTGCGGCCGAAGGGTTCGGCCGCAACCTTTCCTTACGCAGATTGCACAAAATCCGGCCAAAAAATTTGGAAGGCTGCCAAACGATTTGTCCAGCTTCTCCCATTGCATTTCCCCGCCGGTTCCGGTATAATAAAAGTACAAATCCATACTGTGGTAGCTGTAACGAAGTGCTTTCGCGCACGGGCTCAACTATCACTCAGCCTTATGCTTGAGTGTTTCAGATCCGGGATCGGATTTGAAACATTTTTGTTTTTCATGGTATTCAAATCGCTTTGCAATAAGATAAGGAGGTATGCAGCATGTACATTCTGGCAAACGGCAGGCTCATCACCCGGGACGGAGCCCTGCCCTATCTGCCCGACGGCGGCGTGGCCATCGACGGCAGCCGCATCGCGGCGGTGGGGACCACGGCGGAGCTGAGGGAGAAGTACCCCGACGCCGAGTTTGTGGACGCCAAAGGCGGCGTCATCATGCCGGGCCTGGTCAATGCCCACACCCACATCTACTCCGCCCTGGCCCGGGGACTGAGCATCGACGGCTACAACCCCACCAACTTCTACGAGGTGTTGGACGGCCAGTGGTGGTACATCGACCGGCACCTGACCCTGGCGGGCACCCGGGCCAGCGCCGACGCCCTGTACATGGACTGCATCAAGCAGGGGGTCACCACCATCTTCGACCACCACGCCTCCTTCTGCGAGATTCCCGGCTCCCTCTTCGCCATCGCCGAGAGCGCCAAAAAGTTCGGCGTCCGCTCCTGCCTGTGCTACGAGGTCAGCGACCGGGACGGCGAGGAGAAGGCGGACCAGGCCGTCCGGGAGAACGAGGAGTTCATCACCTACTGCGAGAAAAATCCCAGCGATATGCTGGCGGCCATGTTCGGCGGACACGCACTCTTCACCATCAGCGACCGGACCTTTGAGAAGATGGTGGAGGCCAACAACGGCCGCACCGGCTTCCACATCCACGTCTCCGAGGGGATGAACGACGTCTACGACAGCCTCCAGAACTACGGCCGCCGGCCCGTCCAGCGGCTCCAGGACCACGGCATTCTGGGGCCCAAGACCATCCTGGGCCACTGCATCCACGTGAACACCGCGGAGATGGAGATCATCCAGGCCACCGGCACCATGTGCGTCAACAACCCGGAGAGCAACATGGGCAACGCCGTGGGCTGCTCCCCCGTCCTCCAGCTGATGAAGCGGGGGATCACCGTGGGCCTGGGCACCGACGCCTACACCAACGACATGCTGGAGAGCCTAAAGGTGGCTCTGGCCATCCAGCGGCACAACGCCTGCCTGCCCAACGTGGGCTGGGGCGAGGTGACCACCATGCTCTTCCAGAACAACCCCGCCATCGGCGAGAAGTACTTCGGCGTACCCCTGGGGAAGCTCTCCCCCGGCGCGGCGGCGGACGTCATCGTCATGGATTACAAGCCCTTCACCCCCTTCTCCGGGGACAACATCGACGGCCACATGCTCTTCGGCATGACCGGCCGCCAGTGCCAGACCACCATCGTCAATGGGAAGATCTTGATGAAGGACCGGGAACTGGTGGGCATCGACGAGGAGGCGGAGAACGCCCACATTCTGGAGGAGTCCAGAAAGCTCTGGGGGGAGCTGAATCATCGGGCTTATTAATCGTTTCGGGGCTTCGCCCCCGCACCTTTTATTAAATGGGGCCTTCGGCCCCACACCCCGAGTTACTTTTTGCTCGTGCAAAAAGTA
>NBJMC04203__coassemble_538_pt1 | contig 21031 bp, 20 predicted proteins | sample NBJMC04203__metabat2_high_PE_008 | metagenome-assembled genome bin NBJMC04203
ACATGAAGTGGGTCACCTCTACGGAGTACGGGGACCTGGACATCACCATCAACCTGTCCAAGCCGGAGAAGGACCCCAAGGCCATCGCCGCGGCCAAGGCCGCCCCCCAGAGCGGGTACCCCAAGTGCCAGCTCTGCCGGGAGAACGAGGGCTACGCAGGACGGGTAGACCATCCCGCCCGGCAGAATCACCGGGTGATCCCCGTGACCATCGACGGCAAGGACTGGTTCTTCCAGTACAGCCCCTACGTCTACTACAACGAGCACTGCATCGTCTTCAACGGCCAGCACACCCCCATGAAGATCGAGCGGGCCACCTTCCGGAAGCTCCTGGACTTCGTGAAGCTCTTCCCCCACTACTTCGTGGGCTCCAACGCGGACCTGCCCATCGTGGGAGGTTCCATCCTCAGCCACGACCACTTCCAGGGCGGGCGCTACACCTTCGCCATGGAGCGGGCCCCGGTGGAGCGGGCGGTGACCTTCCCGGGCTATGAGGACGTGGAGGCGGGGATCGTCCGCTGGCCCATGTCCGTGCTGCGGCTGCGGTGTGAGGACGACGAGCGGCTGGTGGAGCTGGCGGACAAAATCCTCACCGCCTGGCGGGGGTACAGCGACCCTGCCGTCTCCATCTACGCCGAGACCGACGGGGAGCCCCACAACACCATCACCCCCATCGCCCGGCGGCGGGAGGGGAAGTTCGAGCTGGACCTGGTGCTGCGGAACAACCTGACCACCCCGGAGCACCCCATGGGCCTGTTCCACCCCCACGCGGAGCTCCACCACATCAAGAAGGAGAACATCGGCCTCATCGAGGTCATGGGTCTGGCGGTGCTGCCCGCCCGGCTGAAGGGGGAGCTGGCGCGGCTGGGAGAGCTGCTGGTCTCCGGCGGGAACGTGGCGGCGGACCCGGAGCTTGCGAAGCACGCTCCCTGGGCGGAGGAGCTGAGGGAGAAGTACACCTTCACCCCGGAGAACGTGGACCAGATCCTCCGGGACGAGGTGGGCAAGGTCTTCGCCCAGGTCCTGGAGCACGCCGGGGTCTACAAGCGGGACGAGGCCGGCCAGGCCGCCTTCCTGCGGTTTGTGGAGAGCGTGGGTTAGTGTGGTGAGAGAGGTGACGAAGCAATGTCGGTACTGCTGTCTTGGCTGATCCTGCTGCTGTGTCCGGCCGTTCCTTTCACTTTTGTGTTTTTCCTGATCTACGCCATCCGGGATGCGGTCAAGGACGGGAAGCGTACGATCCCTTACGGCATCGGCGCCTCCATCAGCCTGATCCTGCTCTTCGTGATTCTTTATTTTAGCCTAGCATGATCCCCACGCGAAACAAAGTTTCGCGCAAAAGTTCTTTTGATCCTTTTCTTACAAGAAAAGGATGTATACCAAAATAAAAAACGGAGGTACCTGCGATGAAAACGATCCTGGTGGCCGGCGGGGCCGGCTACATTGGCAGCCACATGGTGGCGCTGCTGGTGGAGAAGGGGTACGACGTGGTGGTGGTGGATAACCTGTGCACCGGCCACCGCGAGGCGGTGAAGGGGGCGGAGCTGTGCGTGGGCGACGTTCGTGACCGGGCGTTCCTGGACAAGGTGTTCACAGACCACCAGATCGACGGGGTCATCAACTTCGCCGCCTTCTCCCTGGTGGGGGAGAGCGTGACCAACCCCCTGAAGTACTACGGCAACAACGTGGCCGGGTCCCAGTCCATGCTGGAGACCATGGTGAAGCACAAGGTGGACAAGATCGTCTTCTCCTCCACCGCCGCCACCTACGGCGAGCCGGAGAAGCAGCCCATCGAGGAGACGGACCGTACCGAGCCCACCAACCCCTACGGCGGCAGCAAGCTGGCCATTGAGGGGATGCTGAAGTGGTGCCACCAGGCCTACGGCATCAACTATGCCGCCCTGCGGTACTTCAACGCCGCCGGGGCCAACACGGAGGTGGGCATCGGGGAGGACCACCACCCGGAGAGCCATCTGATCCCCATCGTGCTCCAGGCGGCCCTGGGCAAGCGGGACCACGTGGGCATCTTCGGCGACGACTACCCCACCCCCGACGGCACCTGCATCCGGGACTACATCCACGTCCGCGATCTGGTCAGCGCCCACCTGCTGGCCCTGGAGCACCTGGCCCGGGGCGGGGAGAGCGGTCCCTTCAACCTGGGCAACGGCACGGGCTACTCCGTCAAGGAGATCATCGAGACTGCCCGCCGGGTCACCGGCAAGGCCATCCCCGCCGTGGTGGAGCCCCGCCGGGCCGGGGACCCCTCGGTGCTCATCGCCTCCAATAAGAAGGCCCTGGAGGTCCTAGGCTGGAAGCCGGAGCGGGACCTGGAGACCATCATCTCCGACGCCTGGACCTGGCACAGCACCCACCCGGAGGGCTACGAGGGCTGATATCTATGTTCAAGCGGCGCTGTCTGCGGACAGCGCCGCTTTTTCAAGCTGTGCGGAACTCTGGGACGGATGAAGCGGCGTTGACAAACGAAACGGGCCGTATTATGATGGGAAGCTGTGGGAGCGGACGGAGGGTCCGCTGCCGAGACGCTGTCCAGGCCGAGGTATGAACATGGGAAAAACGATACTAATTGCAGGACCCAACAGCAGCGGGAAGAGCGCCTTCGCGGAATCTTTGGTGCAGGAAACCGACGGGCCTCGGTACTACATCGCCACCATGCGGTGTCAAACCGAGGAGAACCGGCGGCGGATTGAGAAGCACCGCCGCCAGCGGGCGGACCTGGGCTTCGTCACTGTGGAGGAGCCCTATTTTCTGGGGAGGTTGGAGCTGCCGGCGGATAGCGTGGTGCTGCTGGAGGACGTGTCCAACCTGCTGGCCAACAACATGTTTGAGAAGGATATAGGCCCCAGTCAGGTCCTGGAGGACATCCTGGCCCTGTCCCGCCGGTGCGGGACGCTGATCGCCGTCACCATCTCCGGCCTCTCCGAGGAGGGGTATGAAGGCGAGACCGCCGGGTACATCCGGGCCTTGAACGAAGTAAACGGAAAATTGGCCGAGGCTTTTGGCGGCGTGGCGGAGATGCGCGGCGGCCTGCCGGTCTGGAGCAAAGGAGGGCACCATGCTTTTGCTTGAATCTATCGGGGTGGCTGTCTCTACCTACAGCGCAATCCCCGTACCCCAGTTCCCCTGGACAGAGCGGAACACCCGGTACGCCATCTGCTGCTTTCCCGTAGTGGGGATCTTCTGCGGCGGGGGGCTGGCCCTCTGGTATTGGCTCTGCCAGTGGATGGAGGGCAGCGGCGTGCTCTTCGCGGCGGCGGCGGCCTGCCTGCCTCTGCTCATCACCGGCGGCATCCACATGGACGGCTTTATGGATACGGTAGACGCCCTGGCCTCCCACCAGAGCCGGGAGCGGAAGCTGGAGATCCTGAAGGACTCCGCCTGCGGGGCCTTCGCGGTGCTCTACTGCGGCGTCTATCTGCTGTTGTCCTTTGCGCTGTACTATGAGGGATACGCTGCCGGGTGGATCTACGCCTTTGCCCCGGCCTTCGTCCTGTCCCGGTGCCTCTCCGGCCTGTGCGCCGTGACCATGCCCAACGCCCGCCGGGCGGGAATGCTGTGCGCCTTCACGGCGGGGGTGGAGCGGAAGCGGGCCGTGGCGGCGCTGGCGCTCGTGCTCCTGGCGGATGGGGCCCTGCTCCTGTTTCTCTCCCCCGTGGTGGGCGGCGCGGTGCTGGCCTGCGCCCTGGCCAGCGTCCTGTACTACCGGCGGATGGCCATGGGGGAGTTCGGCGGGGTCACCGGAGACACCTCCGGGTTCTTTTTGCAGGTCTGTGAGCTGGCTATGCTGGCGGGGGCCTGGATCGGCGGGCGGTTTTTGTAAGAGGGCCGCTGTTTCTGCTCTTGTCAGCGTAGGAAACTGGAAAGGAAAAAGTTGATGGCCGGGACGCGAAAGCGTCCCGGCCATTTTTATCGTGTTCCGTTGCTGTCCTACTCCAGCTCGAAAGCGCCGGTGTAGAGCTGGTAGTACTGACCCTTCTGGGCGATGAGCTCCTCGTGGGTGCCCCGCTCGATGATCCGGCCGTGATCCAGCACAATGATGACATTGGCGTTTTTGACGGTGGACAGGCGGTGGGCGATGACGAACACCGTCCGGCCGTACATCAGGGCGTCCATGCCCTGCTGGACGATGGCCTCCGTGCGGGTGTCGATGGAGGAGGTGGCCTCGTCCAGGATCATCACCGGCGGGTCCGCCACGGCGGCCCGGGCGATGGACAGCAGCTGCCGCTGGCCCTGGCTCAGGTTGGCGCCGTTCTCCGTCAGCATGGTCTGGTAGCCCTCCGGCAGACGGGTGATGAAGTCGTCGGCCCCAGCCAGCTGCGCGGCGGCGATACACTCCTCGTCGGTGGCCTCCAGGTTGCCATAGCGGATATTCTCCATAACTGTGCCGGTGAAGAGGACGGTGTCCTGGAGCACGATGCCCAGGGCCCGGCGCAGGTCGCTCTTGCGGATCTTGCCGATGTTGATGCCGTCGTAGCGGATCTTGCCGTCGGCGATGTCGTAAAAGCGGTTGAGGAGGTTGGTGATGGTGGTTTTGCCCGCGCCGGTGGCCCCCACGAAGGCCACCTTCTGGCCGGGCTTGGCGTACAGGGAGATGTCGTGGAGCACCGGCTTGCCCGGTACATACTCAAAGTCCACGTCGAACAGCCGCACATCGCCGGCCAGCCTGGTGTAGGTGACGGTGCCGTCGGCCTTGTGGGGGTGCTTCCAGGCCCAGGTCCCGGTCCGCTCCTTACACTCCACAAGCTGGCCGTCCTTTTCGGTGGCGTTGACAAGAGTGACATAGCCCTCGTCCTGCTCGGGCTCCTGATCCATCAGCTCGAAGATCCGCTCCGCGCCGGCCAGACCCATCACCACGGAGTTGACCTGGTTGGACACCTGGCTGATGTTGCCCACAAACTGGCGGGTCATGTTCAGGAAGGGAACGGCGATGCTGATGGACATGGCCATGCCGGAGAGGCTGACGTTGGGGGCTCCGGTGAGCAGCAGCAGGCCGCCGGTGAGGGCCACCAGCACGTACAGCACGTTGCCGATGTTGTTGAGGATGGGCATGAGGATGTTGGCGTAGCGGTTGGCCCGCTCGGACTCGGCGAACAGGGCGTCGTTGACGGCGTCAAAGGCCGCCTCGGTCTCCTCCTCGTGGCAGAAAACCTTGACAACCTTCTGGCCGCTCATCATCTCCTCCACAAAGCCCTCCAGCTTGCCTAAAGCGGCCTGCTGGCGGAAGAAGTACTTGGCGGACTGGCCGCCCACCTTCTTGGTGACGATGAGCATGGCCACTACGCCCACCAGGATCACCAGGGTCAGCCACAGGCAGTAGTAGATCATGATGCAGAAGACGGTGAGTACCATGACGGAGGAGGCCAGCAGCTGGGGGAAGCTCTGGGAGATCATCTGCCGCAGGGTGTCGATGTCGTTGGTGTAGTGGCTCATGATGTCGCCGTGGTCGTTCTGGTCAAAGTACTTGATGGGAAGGCGCTGCATTCCGCCGAACAACTTCTGCCGGAGCTTTTTCAGCGTTCCCTGGGTGATAATGGCCATGAGCTGGTTGAAGGCCAGGGAGGCCACCAGGGACAGGCCGTAGAAGGTGGCCAGCAGGGCCACCAGGGAGAGGATCTGGGGACCCACCACGCTCCAGTCCCCGTTCTGCCAGTTCTGCTCCACCAGAGCGATGACGTTCTGCATGAAGATGGAGGGGATGGAGCTGACAACCGCGTTGAAGAGGATGCAGGCCACTGTCACCGGCAGCAGCACGGGATAGAACTGCCGGACGGTGCGCAGAATACGGCCAACGGTTCCGATCTTTGCCTGATTATTCCGCATCGCTGTCGCCCCCTTTGTTTTGAGAGTAGTAGACTTCCTGATAGATGGCGTTGCTCCGCAGGAGCTCCTGATGGGTGCCCACGGCGTTGATGGCGCCTCCGTCCATGACTACGATCCGGTCCGCGTCCTGCACGGAGGAGACCCGCTGGGCAATAATGATCTTGGTGGTGGAGGGGATGTAGTCCCGCAGTGCCCGGCGGATCTTGGCGTCGGTGCGGGTATCCACGGCGCTGGTGGAGTCATCCAGAATCAGGATCTTCGGCTTTTTCAGCAGTGCCCGGGCGATGCACAGCCGCTGCTTCTGGCCGCCGGAGACGTTGGTGCCCCCCTGTTCGATCCAGGTGTCGTAGCCGTCGGGGAACTGGGAGATGAACTCGTCGGCGCAGGCCATCTGGCAGGCGCGGACCATCTCCTCGTCGGTGGCCTCCTTGTCGCCCCAGCGGAGGTTGTCCTTGATGGTGCCGGAGAACAGCACGTTCTTCTGCAGCACCACAGACACCTGGTTGCGCAGGGACTCCAGACTGTAGTCCCGCACGTCCAGGCCGCCAACCTTTACCGTGCCCTCCGTGGCGTCGTACAGGCGGGAGATGAGCTGAATCAGGGAGGACTTGGAGGAGCCTGTGCCGCCGATGATGCCGATGGTTTCGCCGGAGGCGATGTGGAGATCAATGTTGGAGAGTGCCATCCGCTCGGCGTTGGCATTGTATTTGAAGCTTACATTGTCAAAGTCGATGGACCCGTCCACCACCTCCCGCACCGGATTGGCGGGATCGTGCAGGGTGCTCTCCTCGGTGAGGACCTCCACAATGCGCTTGCAGGACTCCATAGAGATGACGATCATGACAAAGATCATGGAGAGCATCATCAGGCTGTTGAGCATCATGAAGTTATACGTCAGCAGGGAGGAGAACTGGCCCACGTCCAGATCCAGGCCCCGGGAGGTGATGATGGTGTAGGAGCCGAAGGACAGCACGAACACCATGGTGGCGTAAATGCAGAACTGCATCATGGGGCCGTTGAAGGCCAGGATGCGCTCCGCCCGGGTGAAGTCCCGGCACACGTCCTCGGCGGCGGCGTTGAACTTCCGCTGCTCATAGTCCTCCCGGACAAAGGATTTGACCACCCGCATGGCCTTGATGTTCTCCTGAATGGACTCGTTGAGCTTGTCGTACTTGCGGAACACCTTCCGGAACAGGGGAATGGTCCGGGAGATCACCAGAGCCAGCCCAATGGACAGCAGGGGAAGGGTAACCAGGAAGATCCAGGCCATCCGGCCGCCCATGACAAAGGCCATGACGAAGGAGAACACCAGCATCAGCGGCGCGCGGATGGCGGTGCGGATGATCATCATGTAAGCGGTCTGCACGTTGGTCACGTCGGTGGTCAGTCGAGTGACCAGGGAGGAGGTGAGAAACTTGTCGATGTTTTCGAAGGAATAGGTCTGAATGCGGTAGAACATGTCCTTTCGAAGATTCCTGGCCAGGCCGCAGGACGCGGTAGCGCAGGTGCGCCCCGCCAGCGCCCCGAAGGTCAGGGACAGACCGGCCATGACCACCAGCTGCGCCCCATAGCGCAGGAGTACGTCCATGCCGCAGCCCGCCTTGATGTCGTTGATGAGATTGGAGATGATGAAGGGGATGATGCACTCCATGACGACCTCCATAGCGACCAGGATGGGGGTGGCGATGGATTCTTTTTTGTATTCCCGTATGCTCTTTGCCAGCTGTTTTACCATATTGCTCTTTCTCTGCTCCTTTCTGACAAAAAAGAGGCGTTCATCAGCGCAACCAGGGGATTTACGTGATGAACACCGCTCGTTATCCTGTTTTATGATGACCTCCCAGGGAAACCGCGGCCGTCAGCGAGCCGGCTGCCGAATATTTGCGACCGGTACCTGTAGACAGACGACAGCATTATTGCACGTTTCATTTTATCTGTCAAGCTCAGGGAGAGGATTTGACGTCGATTTTTTGCCAGTGTGAGGGGGTGCGCCGCTTTCTTCCCAGTCTGCCGGGGGCTTCCTGAGTAGACAGAGCGGGAAATCTGTGGTATAATATCCCACTACCCGGCTTATGGCCATCTGGCGCTGAGCCTGGAGATTTGAGAAAGGAGACGCTTCATGCGCGTTGATATACTGGGCGTAGGCTTTGATAATGTCACCATGGACCAGGCGGTGGCCGAGGGCCTGCGCCTGATGAGCGCCGAGGGGGCCCACTACGTGGCCACCCCCAATCCGGAGATTGTTGAGGTCTGCCGGGAGGACCCGGAGGCCCGGGCGGCGGTGAACGGGGCCGACCTTGTCATCGCCGACGGCGTGGGGGTCATCTATGGAGCTAAGCTCCTGGGTACGCCGCTGAAGGAGCGGCTGCCGGGCATCGAGTTCGCCAAGCGCCTGATGGCGGAGATGGCGAAGAACGGAAAGAAGCTCTACCTCCTGGGGGCCAAGCCAGGGGTGGCGGAGGAGGCCGCCCGGCGGCTTCGGACCCAGTACCCCGGTCTTGTGATTGCCGGCACCCACGACGGGTATTTTCAGGAGGACAGGCCTGTGACCGAGGCCATCCGCGGGAGCGGGGCGGACGTGGTATTTGTCTGCCTGGGGGCTCCCAAGCAGGAAAAATGGATGCGGAAAAACGGCGAGGCCACCGGCGCCCATCTGCTGGTGGGCCTGGGGGGATGCCTGGACGTGTTTTCCGGCGCGGTCCAGCGGGCCCCGGAGGTCTTTCAGAGGCTGGGGCTGGAGTGGCTCCACCGGTTGGCAAAGAACCCCAGCCGCATTGGCCGGATGATGAAGCTGCCCCTGTTTCTGGTCCACGTGGGGGCGGAGAGAGGAAAACGAAAATGAGGGGAAAGCTGATCGTGTTCGAGGGCACAGACGGCTCCGGGAAGGCCACCCAGACCCGCCTCATGGCCCGGCGGCTGGCGTCGGAGGGAGTGCCCTTTCAGGAGATCGACTTCCCACGCTACGGCAACCCCTTCGCCGAGCCGGCCCGGCTGTATCTGGCGGGGGCCCTGGGGGACAGGCCGGAGGACGTGAGCGCCTGCGCCGCGTCGGTGCTCTTCGCCGTGGACCGCTATGCCTCCTATAAGGAGGACTGGGGGAAGAGCTACGAGGCGGGGCAGGTGATCCTGGCCAACCGCTATGTCACCTCCAACGCCGTCCACCAGGCATCCAAGCTGCCTGCGGAGGAGAGGGAGGAGTTTCTTCGCTGGCTCTTTGATCTGGAGTACCACCGCCTGTCCCTGCCGGAGCCGGATCTGGTGGTCTATCTGGACCTGCCCACGGAGCTCTCCGAGGCGATGATGCGCCGCCGGGAGGCCGCCACCGGCACCTCGGCCGACATCCACGAGCGGGATGAGAACTATCTCCGCCAGTGCCGGGACAATGCCCGCCATGTGGCCGGCTTCTGCGGCTGGCGGATGATCGACTGCGCCAGAGGCGGGGCCATGCGTTCCCCGGAGGATATCCACCAGGAGGCATGGGAGCTTGTCCAGGGCCTGCTGGCGGGGAAGTGACCGGTCATACCGATTATAAAAAGGAGCAGGGGCGCATACAGCGCCCCGCCCCCGTGTTTGCCGGCTCTCAGCAGCAGCAGTCGCTGTTTCTGGAGTTGCCGCAGCCGCAGCCACAGTTGTTGTTTCCCCACATTCCGCCGCCGCAGCAGCAGCACAGCAGAATAATGATCAGGATGATCCACAGGCAGCCGCAGTCGTTTCCGTTGTTCCACATAGTCCTTTCACCTCGCTTACCAGTCTGAGCTATCCTATGCCCGGGAACGGCAAAAGGCAGCTTGCCCTATCAAAATTTTTACCAAAAGACATATGAAGGAGTGATTCTCCATGAGTAATGAGGACCGTTACCATACCACCAGCTGGGACGGCGGCCAGGTGCGGCGGCAAGCCGCCGGCGAGCCGTCCCAACCCAGTCGGCCATCCGGCGGGAGCGGGAAGAAGAAGGCAAAGAAGAAACGGACCAACCCGTTTTTGGCGCTGCTCCTGTGGGTGGTTGTGGTGATCGCCTCCTCGGTCATTCTGGCCGGGGTGGGCTGGATGCTGGCCAACGATCTGTGTGCCTTTACCGGGGCGGACCAGGATGTGGAGGTGGTGGTGCCCGCGGAGTGGTTCACGACCACCACGGTGACCGATGAGGATGGGAATACCGAGGAGGTCTCCCTGTGCGACATCGGACAGGTGGCTGACGCCCTTCAGGACGCCGGGCTGATCCAGTACAAGTGGCTTTTCCGCCTGTTCGCCTGGGTCTATGACGCCGACGAAAAGATCGACCAGGGCGCCTATGTGCTCAACACCAATATGGACTACATGGCCCTGGTCCGGGGGATGCGGTCCACCGGCAGCTCCGCCGTCACTGTGGAGGTGTCCATCCCCGAGGGCTACAATACCCAGCAGATCTTCCAGCTCCTGTCGGAGAACGGAGTGGCTCCGGTGGAGGAGCTGGAGGAGGCCGCCGCCAACTACGAGTTTGTGGACTATGCCTTTCTGGACAGCGACCTGCTGGGGGATGTGAGGAGGGTGGAGGGATATCTCTATCCCGATACCTACCAGTTTTATGTGGGCCGCAGCGCTGTGGCGGCCCTGGACTCCATGCTCAGCAACTTCAATAGCCGGGTCTACAGCAACGGGGAGCTGACGCCGCTCTTTGAGGAGGCGGCTGCCCGGGGCTACGACTTCTCCGACATCATCACCATCGCTTCCCTGATCGAGGAGGAGACTGACGGCACCGACCGGGACAAGATCGCCTCTGTCATCTATAACCGCCTGGAGCGCCCCGGTGAGACCGGCGGCCTGCTCCAGATCGACGCGGCCCTGGTCTATGCCGCCGGGCGGGCCATCACCCAGGAGGACTACACCACCCTGGACAGCCCCTACAACCTCTACCAGCACACCGGCCTGCCGCCTACGGCCATCTCCAACCCGGGCATGTCCTCCATCACCGCCGCTCTCCAGCCCGCCGAGACTGACTATTACTACTATGTTCTTGGCGCGGACGGCAAGCACGTGTTCAGCGAGACCCTGTCCGAGCACCAGCAGAACGTAGCCGCGGCCAGCGCCGCCAGCGGAGATTGATCCGGGGAGGCGGCATGACGGAGAGACGAAACAAGCCGGAGCTTCTCTCCCCGGCGGGGGACTTTGAGCGGCTGCGGATGGCGGTGCTCTACGGAGCCGACGCGGTGTACCTGGCGGGGACATCCTTTGGGATGCGGGCCTTTGCAGGGAATTTCTCCCCGGAGGAGCTGCCGAAGGCGGTAACCTTTGCCCACAGCCACGGCGTCCGGGTCCACGCCACGGTGAACACCATGCCCCGCAACAGTGAGGCCGACGCCCTCCCGGCGTACCTGGAGCAGCTCCAGGACGCCGGGGTGGACGCCCTCATCCTGGGGGACCTGGGAGCCTTCACCCTGGCGGGGCGGTATGCTCCCCGGTGCGAGCGCCATGTCAGCACCCAGGCCAGCGTGACCAACTACGCCGCCGCCCGGGCCTGGCACGACCTGGGGGCCAGGCGGGTCATCCTGGCCCGAGAGCTGAGCCTGGAGGAGATCCGGGAGATCCGCGCCAAAACCCCGGCGGATCTGGAATTGGAGGCCTTCGTCCATGGGGCCATGTGCGTCAGCTACTCCGGCCGCTGCGTCCTGTCCAACTACATGACCGGGCGGGACGCCAGCCGTGGGGCCTGCGCCCAGCCCTGCCGCTACCAGTACTATCTGATGGAGGAGAAGCGCCCGGGGGAGTACTTCCCGGTGTTCGAGGATGAGAAGGGGACGTACATCTTCAATTCCCGGGACATGTGCATGATCGACCACATACCGGAGCTGATGGACGCGGGCCTGGACAGTCTGAAGATCGAGGGCCGGGCCAAGAGCGCCTACTACGCCGCCGTGGTCACCGCCGCCTACCGCCACGCCATTGACGCCGCGGCCTCCGGCCTGCCTCTGGACCCGGTGTGGCGGGACGAGGTGGAGCATGTCAGCCACCGTCACTACGCGACCGGCTTCTATTTCGGCCAGCCGGGGCAGTATTATGAGAACGCCCGGTATATCCGGGAGTGGCAAGTGATCGCCCTTGTCACAGATTGCGGCGAGGACGGTATGGCGGCTTTGACGCTGCGGAACAAGTTTGCTGTGGGGGACGAGGTGGAGCTGGTGGGGCCGGACCTGAAGCCCCTGGCCTTCACCGTGCCGGAGATGGCCGATGGGGAGGGGAACCCCATATCCGAGGCAAAAACGCCCCAGATGGTGTTCCGTATGCGCCTGCCCTGCCGGGCTCCCGCCGGGAGCATCCTCCGCATCGCCCGGGACCTGTCCGCGAAGAGCTGAGGGTCCACAGATTCGGTCTACATACTTTTCTTGTAAGAAAAGTATCAAATACCCGCAGGGCACTTAGAACTTTTACGCGAAACTTTGTTTCGCGTGGGATAGTAAAGAGAGGGCAGTGTACATGGCGAGACGAGGGGTGAAGATCCTGCTGGCGGCGGTGCTGGTCCTGACACTGGTGCTGGCGGCCTATGTGATCTATGTATTTGCCGCCTGGTACCGGGTAGAGGACTGGCAGGAGCTGGAGATCACGGCGGCAGAGGGAGGAGAGCCCCTCTCTCCCGGCGAGACCTACCGGATCGCCTCCTACAACATCGGCTTCGGCGCTTACAGCGACGATTACAGCTTCTTCATGGACGGCGGGACCGAATCCCGAGCCCGGTCGGAGGAGGCGGTCTACGAGAACGTAGGCGGAGCCATGGCGGCTGTCCAGGCGCTGGAGCCGGACTTCCTCCTTCTCCAGGAGGTGGATGTGGACGGCACCCGCAGTTACCACGTTGACGAGCTGACGCTGGCGGCGGACGCTATGGGAGATGGGTACTGGAGCACCTTCGCTCAAAATTACGACAGTCCTTACCTCTTCTGGCCGCCTCTGGAGCCCCACGGCGCCAACCGTTCCGGCCAGGCCACCTTCTCCCGGTTTCCCATCGCCTCGGCGGTGCGGCGGCAGCTGCCCATCGAGGAGGGAGTGATGAAGCTGGTGGATCTGGACAGGTGCTACTCTGTCCAGCGCCTCCCTGTGTCGGACGGCCGGGAGCTGGTCCTCTACAACTTCCATCTCTCCGCCTATACCTCCGACGGGACCATCGCCGAGGAGCAGCTGGAGATGCTCTTCGCGGACATGCTGTCGGAGTATGAGGCGGGGAACTGGGTCATCGCCGGCGGGGACTTCAACAAGGATCTGCTGGGGAACTCCGATGAGATTTTCGGCGTGTCCGGCCCGGAGTACACCTGGGCCCAGCCCATCCCGGCGGAGCTGGTGCCGGAGGGCCTGACCATCGTGGCCCCCTATGACGGGGAGGACCCTGTGGCCTCCTGCCGCAACGCCGACCGGCCCTACGGCCCAGACAACTATCTGGTGACGGTGGACGGCTTCATCATCTCCGCCAATGTCTCCGTTTCCGCCAGCAGGGTGGTGGACACCGGCTTCCGTTGGAGCGACCACAACCCGGTCTGTTTGGATTTTGTGCTGCTTCCTTAACGTGGGCCTATTGGCCCCCGTGTCCTTGTTTTCAGGAGCGCAGCCTAAAAAGGGAGTTCTTCGACATGCTGAAAAAAGCTGTGGGGCCCAACGGCCCCACAGCTTTTTTATCAGTATTTTGGCAGGTCTACCACCGTCGGCGTGTGGCCGGTACGGGGGAGGAACACCTCCAGCACGTCCCGCATCCGCAGCTTCAGCGTTCCGGTGCTCTTGCAGGGGTGGCAGGAGAGGTAGTCCTGCTCATAGGTCTCCCGGTCCATTATCAGCTGGACCTTTCCCTCCGTGTCGAAGAGCAGGGAGAGGATGGAGGCGGAGCCGGGGTGGACGTGGAGGAGTTCCTCCATGGCCTCCGGGGCGGCGAAGCTCAGCCGGGCACAGCCCAGCTGGTGGCTCAGGTCCTTGGTGTGGAAGGGCTTGTCGCTGGGCATGGCCAGGAGGTAAAACTGGGTTTTCTGACGGTTGCAGAGCACCAGATTTTTGCACACATCCACGCCCAGCACGGCGCTGACGGCCTTGCAGTCCTCCATGGTGTTGGCCCAGTCGTGCTCCACCCGCTCAAAGGGGATGTGCAGCTCCGCCAGGGTGTCAAAGACGATCTGCTGGGTCTCATCCAGTCCCTGGGTGGGGGCCTGGGTATAGATGGGGGAGACGGTCATGGTGTATTCTCTCTCTTTCGATGGATTGCGTTGGGTTACCGCCGCCTCACCAGGGCTTCGCCGGCGGTGTAGATGTCCCCGGCCCCCACGGTGAGGATCAGGTCCCCGGGGCGGGCAGCCTGGGCCAGAGCGTCGGTGACGGCCTCCAGGGTGGGGCAGCAGATGGCCCCGGGGATCTCCCGGGCCAGATCGGCGGAGGTAATGCCGATGGTGTTTTTCTCCCGGGCGGCGTAGATCTCCGCCAGAATCACCACGTCCGGCCGCCGCAGCTCCTGGACGAACTCGTCGAAGAGGGCCTTCGTCCGGGAGTAGGTGTGGGGCTGGAAGGCGCAGACGATCCGCTCATACCCCAAGCTCCGGGCCATGTCCAGCAGGGCGTGGAGCTCGCCGGGGTGGTGGGCGTAGTCGTCGTAGACCTTGGCGCCGTTGTACTCGCCCTTGTACTCAAACCTGCGCCCCGCGCCGGTAAAGGCCTCCAGCCCCGCCTTCACCGCCCCGCCGGGGATGCCCAGCAGATAGGCGGCGGAGGCGGCGGCCAGGGCGTTGTAGACATTGTGCTTCCCGCCCACCTGGAGGTCCAGGTGGGTGTAGACCTGGCCGCGGATCACCACATCGAAGGAGGGAAGGCCGTGGTCCCACTGGAGGTTCACTCCCCGGCAGTCGGCCTCGGGGGCCTCCAGGCCGAAGGAGAAGCGGTCGATACCCTCCAGAGCCTCCCGTACGCCGGGGTCGTCGGCGTTGGCAACGACATGGCCCTCCGGGGGCACCAGCTGGGCGAAGGCCCGGAAGGAGTGCTCCACGTCCGCCAGATCCTTGAAGAAGTCCAGGTGGTCCGCCTCCACATTCAGGATCACCGCGACGGTGGGAAAGAAATGGAGGAAGCTGTTGCAGTACTCGCAGGACTCCAGGATGATGGTATCTCCCCGGCCTACCCGGTAGCCGCTGTGGAGCATGGGAAGGGTGCCGCCGATCATAACAGTGGGGTCCTTCTCCGCGGCCATGAAAATGTGGGTGGACATGGAGGTGGTGGTTGTCTTACCGTGGGTGCCGGCGATGCACAGGGCGTTTTCATACTGCTGCATGATGGCCCCCCAGGCCTCCGCTCGCTCAAAGACGGGGATGCCGTGGGCGCGGGCGGCGGCGATCTCCGGGTTGTCGTCATGGATGGCGGCGGTGCGGATGAGGAACTCCGCCCCCTGGATGTCCTGGGCTACGTGGCCCACATGGACGGGGATGCCCAGGGAGCGCAGATGCTCCACCGTGGCGCTGTCGCTCATGTCGCTGCCCTGGACTTGAAGGCCCATGCCGTGAAGGACCTCCGCCAGGGGGCACATGGATACGCCGCCGATGCCGGACAGGTGGACCCGGCGGCCGGGCTGGATATAGGGCTGAATGGCAAGTTTCATTTGGGTCATGGGACAAAGCTCCCTCCAGAAGCGGTTTTCATACCGACATTTGATTTTTTCACAGAAATATATTATACTATACTTGTTTTTTTCGCGCAACCGCTATTTCATTATCTTACTATATCTGTTTTTCACGAAAAATAGTCGCGAGATGGATTATTTCCACAGAAAGGAGGGCGGTTTGGTGGCGCAGATCCCAGAGGAAGTGAAGAATGTGATGACCCGGCTGGAGGCGGCGGGGTACCAGGCCTGGTGCGTGGGCGGCGCGGTGCGGGACCTGCTGCTGGGACGTACGCCGGGGGACTGGGACGTGACCACCAACGCCCTGCCGGAGACAGTGCTGGAGTTGTTCGCTCCCCGCGCCCTGCCCACAGGGCTGAAGCACGGCACTGTCACCGTGGGCGGCGGCAGGGGGGTGGAGGTCACCACCTTCCGCCGGGACGGGGATTATTTGGACCACCGCCACCCGGAACGGGTGGAGTTCACCGGTTCCCTGACGGAGGATCTGGCCCGCCGGGACTTCACCGTCAATGCCATGGCCATGGACCTGCGGGGGGGCCTCGCGGACCCCTGGGGGGGCCGGGCGGATCTGGCTGCCGGGGTCCTGCGGGCGGTGGGCATGCCGGAGGCCCGCTTCGGGGAGGACGCCCTGCGGATCCTCCGGGGTCTCCGCTTCGCCGCTCGGCTGGGCTTTGCCGTGGAGGCGGAGACCGAGAGAGCCATGGTAAACCGGGCCGCCGATCTGCGTGAGATCGCCCCGGAGCGGGTTCGGACGGAGCTGGAGGGCCTCCTCTGCGGCGGCCATGCCGCCCAGGTGCTGCTGGACTGGCCGGAGGTCCTGGGGGCCGTCCTGCCGGAGATCTTGCCCGCTGTGGGCTTCGACCAGCGCAGCCGATACCACTGCTACGATGTGTGGGAGCACACCGCCCGGGCGGTGGAGGCCGCGCCGCCCCAGCCGATTCCGCGCTGGACCATGCTGCTCCACGACCTGGGCAAGCCAAATACCTTTACACTGGACGAGGGCGGCGAGGGCCACTTCTACGGCCACTGGCGGGAGAGCGTGCGGCTGGCGGAGGCCATCCTGGAGCGGCTGCGGTTCGACAACCGGAGCCGGCGGACCATCCTGACCCTGGTGGAGCGCCACGACTGCGAGCTGCCCCTGACCCAGAAGGCCGTCCGGCGGAATCTGGCCCGGTACGGGGAGGAGACGGTGCGGCTGCTGCTGGCGGTGAAGCGGGCGGACAACCTGGCCCAGGCCCCGGCCTTCCACGGCCGGCAGCAGGGGATCGACCAGTGGGAGGCCCTGCTGAACATGACATTGGCGGAGGACAGCTGCTTCTCCCTGCGGCAGCTTGCTGTGAAGGGAAATAACCTGACAGAGATTGGGCTGAAAGGCCCGGTGGTGGGGAAGGCCCTCAACGATCTGCTGGAGCTGGTTATGGATGAAGAACTGCCCAACGACCGGACGGTTTTACTGGATTATGTAAAGGAGAAATTCCTATGAGCTATTTAGGCGCCCATCTGTCCTCAGCAGGGGGCTTTTATAAGATGGGGCAGGCGGCCCTCTCCATCGGCGCGGACACCTTCCAGTGCTTCCTCCGCAATCCCCGGGGCGCTCGGGCCAAGACAGTGGACCTGTCAGACGTGGAGCGGCTGCGGATGCTGCTGGAGGAGAACCGCTTCGGGCCCTTTGTGGCCCACGCCCCCTACATCATGAACCCCTGCTCCAAGGATGAGGGCATCCGGGGACTGGCGGCGGAAATGATGGCCGGGGATCTGGCGGTGCTGGAGGGACTGCCAGGGAACTACTACAACTTCCACCCCGGCAGCCATGTGGGCCAGGGGATGGAGACCGGCTGCCGCATGATCGCGGACATGCTCAACGCTGTCCTCAAGCCGGAGCAGCAAACCGTGGTGCTCCTGGAGACCATGGCGGGGAAGGGCAGCGAGGTTGGCGGCCGGTTTGAGGACCTGGCGGCGATTCTCTCCCAGGTGGAGCTCTCCGACAAAATGGGGATCTGCCTGGACACCTGCCACGTCTCCGACGCGGGCTACGACATTGTCCACGACCTGGACGGGGTGCTGGAGGAGCTGGACCGGGTGGTGGGGCTGAACCGGCTGAAGGCGGTCCACATCAACGACAGCATGAACCCGCCCGGCGCCCGGAAGGATCGACACGCCAAGATCGGCGAGGGGACCCTGGGCCTTGAGACCATCCTGGCGGTGATCGACCACCCGGCCCTGCGCCATCTGCCCTTCATCCTGGAAACCCCCAACGATACCCCGGGCCATGGCCGGGAGCTGGCTATGCTGCGCCAGGAGCTGGAAAAGCGCAAGAGTGCATAGCCATAAAGCCGTTTGCCTTTACACAAAGAACGAGCCTCCGGAGACAGCGCTGTCTCCGGAGGCTCAGTGTTTAAAATTACATGAGCGAAGCGGCAGCTTCGCGGACAAAAGTTTTTGCCCCGCTTTTTGGAAAAAAGCGGACGGGGGCCGGGGCGGCGCCCCGGCATGGCGCGTCACACGATGGCGTACAGCTCCTCCAGGGCGCGGATCTCGTAGTCGATCCGCAGGCCCTGGGGCCGGGGCTGGCCCTTGGGGTTGAACCAGCAGCAGGGGAGGCCGGCGTTGTTGGCCCCCTGGATGTCGCTGGTGAGGGAGTCCCCGATGACCAGGGCGTTGTCCCGGGCAAGGCCGGGGACGGCATGAAATACATAGTCAAAGTAGGCGGGATCCGGCTTGCCCACCCCCACCTCCTCGGAGATGAACGCCCCCTGAAAGTAGGGGGCGATGGCGGAGTTGGCGAACCGGGCCTTCTGCACGGAGGCCACGGCGTTGGTGAGAAGGTAGAGCCGGTGATCCCTGCTGAGGACCCGGCACAATTCCTCCGCGCCGGGCAGGAGCATGGCCCCCTCTCCCAGGGCCCGGAGATGATCCCGATTTAGGGCCTCCGGGTCCGCCCGTTCCCCGGTGATGGCCAGGTAGCGGCGGAAACGCTCCACCAGCAGATACTCCTTGGTGCACAGCCCCCGGTCAAAATCCCGCCACAGGTCGGCGTTGCACTTGTGATAGAGCTGGTAGCCCTCCTCGGAGAAGGCCAGACCGTAGGTCCGGCACAGGAGGAGATGGGCGTTCCGCTCCGCCTGGTCAAAGTCGAAGAGGGTGTTGTCCGCGTCGAAGAGCAGGTATGGGTAGGGCATGGCATGCCTCCTTGTCCAGTTTCGTTGTTTTTCAGCATACCACACTTTCCGCCGTTCCGCAATCCCGGCGGGGCAGAGCGCGGGAAGGGTCCGCTTGCCAGTTTTAGGGGGCGGGCACGAAGTTTCTACTTGAAAATATGGCGTTAAGCGGTATAATGTAAATAGAGGTCCCTTTTAATTTATTGTTAAGACGAGGTGAATTCCATGGACAAGGACACAAGCAGAAAAAAGCTGATCATAGCGGTTCTTCAGGGCGACGACTACGCCGACACCGTGGATGAACTTAACCGCAGCGGCTTTTTCGCCACCGTACTCAGCTCCACCGGCGGCTTTCTGAAGAAGAAGAGCGTCACGGTGATGATCGGTGTGGAGGAGGAAAAGATGCAGCGCGTGCTGGATATCCTGAAGCAGTGCGCGGGCAGGCGGCAGCAGATGACATACTCCGATCTGTCCATGTCCGCCGGAGGTCCCAACCCCTCCATCCCGATGATGCCGGTACATCTCAGTGTGGGCGGCGTTGTGGCCTTCATTCTGAATTTGGACGACATTCAGAAATATTGATCGACGAACATAGAGAGCGCCCGGGGGCAACGCCTCCGGGCGCTCTCTTCCTGCGGTTCCCCTTTTCTCCCGGCGGCATAGACTGGAGCAGAGGGGGGATGTGTATGAAGAGGACCGTCGCCGTGGTGGGGGGCGATATGCGGCAGGTCCGCCTGGCGGAGCTGCTGCTGAATGACGGATGGCTGGTGTGCACCTGGGGGCTGGACCAGGGGGGCGGTCCCAACGCGGTGCCGCTGGACCAGGCGTTGGGAGCCGAGCTGCTGATCCTGCCCCTGCCGGTGTGCCGGGGCGGGGGGCTGACCCTGCCTTTGACAGACACGGCCCTGGGGGCGGAGCAGCTCTGGCCCAGGCTCCGCTACGACCAGCTCCTGCTGGGCGGCATGACGAAGGAGCTCTCGCCCCGGCTGATGCTGGACTTCGGCCTGACGCTGCTGGACTACTACGACCGGGAGGAGGTCCAGGTGGCCAACGCCGTGCCCACGGCGGAGGGGGCCATCCAGCGGGCCATGGAGGCCACGGAGGAGACGCTCCAAAACTGCCGCTGCCTGGTCATCGGCTACGGCCGGATCGGCAAGGTCCTGGCCCACCGCCTCCGGGGACTGGGGACCCAGGTGTCCGTCTCCGCCCGGCGGTACAGCGACCGGGCCTGGATCGAGGCCTTCGGCTATGAGCCCCTGGCGACAGACCGCCTGGGGGCGGAGCTGGGGGATTTCGATGTGATCTTCAACACAGTTCCCGCCCTCATCCTGGACGCCGGACGGCTGGAGCGGACGAAGGCGGAGTGCGTGATCCTGGATCTGGCCTCCCTGCCCGGGGGCGTGGACCTGGACGCCGCCAGGCGCCTGGGCCGCCGGGTGATCCGGGCCGGGGGGCTGCCGGGGATCGTGGCCCCACGGGCCGCCGCCGCCGCCATCCGGGACGGCGTCTACCACATATTGGAAGAACGAGGTGAGCCCATTTGAGGAAAGAGCGAGTGGGATTCGCGCTGTGCGGCTCCTTCTGCACCCACGGAAAGGTGCTGCGGGAGCTGGAGAAGTTGTGCAAGGAGTACGAGACGGTGCAGCCCATCGTCTCGGAGATCTGCCTGCACACCAACACGCGCTTTGGCACGGCGGAGGAATTTATCTCCGCGGTGGAGAAGATCACGGGACATACGGTGATGGGCAGCGTCAACGAGGCGGAGCCCATCGGGCCGAAGAAGCTGCTGGACGTGCTGGTGATCGCCCCCTGTACGGGGAACACCATCGGGAAGTTGGCCTGCGGCATCACCGACACGGCGGTGACCATGGCCGCCAAGGCACACCTGCGCAACGACAGGCCGGTGGTGGTGGCGGTGTCCACCAAGACAGGTGTTATAGTTGGGATCAAATCAAGGAGGCTCTTGGAACACAAGGCCTTGCTGGTTTGATCCCAATTTTTTTGCCTGTTACCAGGACACTGTAGTATGAAAGGATGTGGAACATGGGCAAGATCGTAGCCATCACAAATTTCAAGGGCGGTGTAGGCAAAACGGCCACAGCGTTGAACCTCGGCGCGGCCCTGTCCGACGCAGAGAAGAAAGTTCTCCTCATTGACAACGACCCCCAGGGCAATCTCACGGCCGCACTGGGATATACCCCCGCTGAACAAAAACGAACACTGGCAAATTTTCTGCTGGCCGCCATTGACTACCCTGAGGACCTGGAAATTCACCTTGAACGCGGGATCCTTCACACGGGAAGCGGACTCTCCCTGATGCCCGCCAACCGTCGGCTGGCCGATGCGGCGGCCCGGCTTCAGGTGATGCAGCTCTCGCAGTATAATGCCCTGGGTGACGCCGGCCGAGTTTGCGAAAAGGTCATGGA
>NBJMC04203__coassemble_578_pt1 | contig 19897 bp, 14 predicted proteins | sample NBJMC04203__metabat2_high_PE_008 | metagenome-assembled genome bin NBJMC04203
ACGCCCAAAAGTGAACCGAAAAACCGCCAAAACCAAGGTTTTGGATTCCTTTGCCCAATCGGTCTGTATCAGTGGGGAAAGTTCTCTGCCACTGAATTTCGTTTTGTTTCTAATCTACGGTCTGGTGGTCAACGATGCTACGCCTGCCGGCCTGTGAAAGGGGGACATGTTTCTTCGAAAGCTTAAGTGTTCGCATCAATCAGATGAAACAGCCCTCTGAGCTCCTCAGGAAGAAATCTTCTCTTTGGCATCCAAAATGAGTACAGCTTTTCCAGCTCAGGTGAGCCGCCGACGATTTCTTGAACCCTCTGATAAGCGTACAGGTTCGCGTCCATCTCGTACGGTAAACTCAAATAGGCGTCTCTAAAATATTCTTCACTGCCGCTCAGAATACATTTCTTCCAGGAATCGCCCACCAGCTTATAGCAGACACCATCATAGAGGACCACATAATAGCGGCTTGTTTGGATCAGCTCGTCAAACAGCTCCGGGCGCAAATACTGCAACGCGTGGCGCAGCTCATGGCAGAGGTAAAACAGAGCTTCGTGCTCCGGAGCACTTTGAAGCACGGGAAGATTCAAAAAGAGAGTACGGCGCACCACGTCAAAAGACCCGAAGGCCGTTTCATATCCCTCCGGCATTTCGTAAGACAGCCCGATCTCTATGTGATTCTCCCCGCAGAATTGATCAAAATATGCGCTATAGTCTGTCATCAGCTTTCTCCAAAAAGCAGAATGCCTCGGCAAACGTACCCCGCCACCTCCGACCTCCAACATTCACGCAGGATAAAGCGTCACGAAATATCCCCCGCAAGGGGTGGAGACCGAAGGGCCAGTCTGTAGGGCAGAGGCAAAAATCCATCGGCGCGGCAGCAGGCACCGTCGAAAGGCTTGAAGCAGCCGCGGCGATACAAATTCAACATAAGGGGGTCCATAGGGGGCATACCTGCCCCCTATACGCCCTTTTGGGTACTTTTCCGGCGAGGGAAAAGTACCCCAGGGTACGGGCTGGAAGCCCCGAGAGGTCGCGAATAGAATCGCAATACCCGGTGAAGAAAAATATTTCTCCCCCGCCCGGCGAAACGCGCTTCAGCCCTACATCGGCCAGATGCCCCGGCACGGGCGGATCAAAAAAGTCAAAGCGTCATCTGCTCCATTTCCCCGCTTCCGGGGAACCGCAGCCCCAGGTGCTCATAGGCCTTGGCAGTGACGCACCGGCCCCGGGGGGTCCGGGTGAGGAAGCCGATCTGCATGAGGTAGGGCTCGTAGACGTCCTCCAGCGTGACGGCCTCCTCGTTGATGGTGGCGGCCAGGGTCTCCAGGCCCACGGGGCCTCCGCCGTAGTACTCGATGATGGCCCGGAGCATCCGCCGGTCGATGTTGTCCAGCCCAAGGCGGTCCACCTCCAGGGCGGTGAGGGCCTTGTCGGCCAGCTCCCTGGTGATGACTCCATCCCCCACCACCTGGGCGAAGTCCCGGACCCGGCGAAGCATCCGGTTGGCGATCCGGGGGGTGCCCCGGCTGCGCCGGGCGATCTCCATGGCCCCCTCGGGCTCGATGGGGGCGTCCAGGATGCCGGCGGAGCGGGTGACGATGAGGGCCAGCTCCTCCGGGGTGTAGAGCTCCAGCCGCAGCGTCACGCCGAACCGGTCCCGCAATGGCGCGGAAAGCTGCCCCGCCCGGGTGGTGGCCCCGATGAGGGTGAACCGGGGCAGGTCCAGGCGGATGGAGTTGGCGGAGGGTCCCTTGCCGATGATGATGTCGATGGCGTAGTCCTCCATGGCGGGATAGAGCACCTCCTCCACCGAGCGGTTGAGGCGGTGGATCTCATCCACGAAGAGGATGTCATTTTCGTTGAGATTGGTCAGCAGCGCCGCCAGGTCTCCGGCCTTCTCGATGGCGGGGCCGGAGGTGATGCGGATGTTGACCCCCATCTCGTTGGCGATGATGCCGGAGAGGGTGGTCTTGCCCAGGCCCGGAGGGCCGTGGAGCAGGACGTGGTCCAGGGGCTCGGAGCGCATCTTGGCCGCCTGGATGAACACCTCCAGGTTCCCCTTGGCCTTCTCCTGGCCGATATACTCCCGCAGGGTCTTGGGCCGCAGGGAGTACTCCCCCTCGTCCTCCCGGGTCAGAGATGTTGTGACCAGGGGCTCCTGGGGCTCAAACTCGCTGCCGCCGGAAAAGTCGATGCTCACGCGCTTCCTCCCTTCCCCGCCGGATCAGTAGCGGATAATGTAATAGATCACATAGAGCCAGCTGAGCAGGCCGTGAACGATGGCCCAGCCCACACTGTGCCAGTTGGTGTAAGAGATGACCATGGCCAGGCAGGTACCGAAGGTGATGCCGCTCTTGACCACGGTTTTGGTCTTTCTGTGTTCCTCCACGTTCTTTTCCCTCTACGGCTTCATCATATTCTTCAGGGCCAGGCGTATGATCTGCTCCAGGCTCTGATTGTCGATGTCGATGCCCTTGAGAGCCACGTTGATCTCCGCCTGGGAGTAGCCAAGGACCGCCAGGGCGGCGCTGGCCTCGGAGAGCTTGTTCTGCGGGATGATGGTCACCGCCGGGCCCGCCACGCTCTCCCCGGCGGCGGAGACGGTCTGGCCCTTGGCCAGCTTGTCCTTCAGCTCCAGGATGATCCGCTGGGCCAGCTTTTTGCCCACGCCCGCCGCGGCGGTGAGGGACTTCTCGTCCCCGGTGATGATGGCCAGGGCCAGATTGGCCGGGGTCCCGGCTGAGAGGATGTTGAGGGCCGCCTTGGGCCCCACGCCGGAGACGGAGATGAGCTGCTGGAACAGCTTCAGCTCCTCCGCCGAGGCGAAGCCGTAGAGGTCCATGGCGTCCTCCCGGACGCTGAGATATGTAAAGAGCTTTGCCTTGTCACCCTTCTTGATCTGGGAGAGGGTGAAGGTTGTGGTGCGGCAGGCGTAGCCCACCCCCCCGCAGTCGATGACCGCCAGATAGGGTTCCACATGGGCCACCTCGCCGGAGACATAGTAATACATGGCGTTCCTTTCTCATCGCTAGGTATACATCCTTTTTCTTGCAAGAAAAAGGATCAATACCCGCAGGGCACTTAAAGAACTTTTTACGCAAAGCTCCGCTTTGCTTTTGTTTATCATAAATAAAGCTCACCTTTTATCGGGTGTCATATTTCCGGGGATCGAAGACCCGCTCGGTGTTCAGCAGGCTGGTGGCGCTGCGGCCGTGGCAGATGGCGATGGCCAGGGCGTCGGCGGCGTCGTCTGGCCGGGGGATCTCCCCCATCCTCAAAAGCCGCTGGGTCATAAGCATGACCTGCCGCTTCTCCGCCCCGCCGTAGCCCGCCACCGCCTGCTTCACCTGCATGGGGGTATACTCGTACACCGGAATTCCCGCCCGCTCCAACTCTAGAAGGATCACGCCCCGGCCATGGGCCACGGCGATGCCGGTGGTGATATTCTTGGAGAAAAACAGCTCCTCCACCGCCGCCTCATCAGGATGAAAGGCGCCAAGCAGCTCCTCCATATCCCGGGAGATCTGGTAGAGGCGGTTGGAGAGGGGCAGCCCGGCGGGGGTGGTGATGACCCCATAGCGCAGCAGGCGCTGGCTGCCCCGGTCCGCCTCGATGAGGCCGAAGCCGATGGTGGCCACACCGGGGTCCACGCCCAATATCCTCATGCCGCTTCTCCCCTCCTCCCCCGCCGGCCCTCCGCCGGCATACGGAGATATTCTAACATCTGTTTCATTAAAATGCAAGATTGTGTCATGGGGAAAGATATGATGTCCGCAAAGGCAAAACGCCGCGGGCCTTGAACTTACCCCGCCGGGACAAGGTCGATAACCACCGCCTCCGGCGGGTTGAATACCCGGGGCAGGCGGCTGATGGAGAGACCCCGGCTGACCGCCAGGGCGGTGCCGTCCAGGTCGTAAAGCCCTCCGGCATACTGGGGGAAAAACCCCTGGTTGGGGGCGTAGAGGCCGTTCAGCAGGAGCGGGACCCGCACCTGTCCCCCGTGGGCGTGGCCGGAGACAACAAGGTCAAAGCCGCTGCCCCGGTAAAGCTCCGTCAGCTCCGGCCGGTGGCTGAGGAGGACGGAGAACGTCCCCTCCTCCAGCCCCGCCCGGCAGGTCTCCCACTGTTCCAGCCACCCCGCCGGGACCGCCTCCCCGGGCGCGGCCTCGAACCCCTCCGGGTCATCCACACCAAAGACGCGGATGGTCTGGCCCCGGACCGTGAGGTCGCTCCATGTCCCCGCCAGGACGGTGACGCCGTAGCGCTGGAACATCTCCAGGATCTCCTCCGTGTCCTCCGCCCAAAACTCGTGATTGCCGGTGACATAGAAGCAGGGGTACTCCCCCGCCACAGCCTCCAGCAGCAGCTCCGTCCCCCGGTGGGGCACCTCGTCGTCGGCAATGTCCCCGGACAGAAGGACGGCGTCCGGAGCCTGGGCCCGAACCAGATCGATGAGGGCCCGCTGATCCCGGCCGTGGACCGTGCTGTGGAGGTCCGTCAGCAGGAGCAGCCGCACCGGCTGGTCAAGCTTGGCCGTCTCCAGCGTGTACGTCCTCACCACAAGGCCCGTCCACAGCGCCCAGACCGCCAGAGCCGCCAAAACCACCCCCGCCGCCAGCCATATCTTCCATCGTTTTCTCAAGGTTTTCATCCTTTTGAATTTCCAAAGGCAAAACGGAGTTTTGCCGAAAAAGTTTTCTTTTGACCCTTTTCTTTTTCAAAAGAAAAGGGTGTAGACTTAATGTTATCCCCCCAGCACCTGGGCGGCGACTTTGGCGGACTGGGCGGCGTCCTTGGTGTAGAAGTCCGCGCCGATCTGATCGGCGAAGGACTGGGTGACCACTGCCCCGCCCACCATGATCTTGCACTGGGCCCCGGCCTCCCGGAGGGCCCGGATGGTAACGGCGATGTTCTGGGCGGTGGTGGTCATCAGGGAGGAGAGCCCCACCAGGGGCGCACCGGTGCGGAGTGCGGCCTCCACCACCGTCTCCGGCCCCACGTCCCGGCCCAGGTCCACTATGTGATAGCCGTAGTTCTCCAGGAGCATCTTCACGATGTTTTTGCCAATGTCGTGGATGTCCCCCTTGACGGTGGCCAGGATGATGGTGCCCTTGTCCCCAGTCCCCTGGGGCAGGCGGCTTCGGAGCACGTCAAAGGCGGCCTTCACCGCCTCGGCGGAGGCCATGAGCTGGGGCAGGAACAGGGTGCCCCGCTCATACCCCTCCCCCACCCGGTCCAGGGCGGGGATGATGCAGCCGTTGATGACCTCCAAAGGCTCGCGGTCCGCCAGGAGGGCCTCCACGGCGGCGGGGACCATCTCCTTCCGGCCGCTGATGATATAGTCCTCCAGCGTCTCCGCCTCCGAAACCGGAGCCGGCTCCGCCGGCTTGCCTGCGGTGTCGGCGGTCTGGTGGGCGGCGATGTAGGCGGCGCAGCCCCTGTCCTCCCCGGTGAGGACCCGGCAGGCAGCTAGGGTCTCCATGATCCCCCGGGAGGCGGTGTTGACGATGGGCACGTTGAGCCCCGCCGCCAGACAGACCGCCAGGAAGGCCTGGTTGAGCCCGTCCCGGCCCGGCAGGCCGTGGCTGACGTTAGACACCCCCAGGATGGTCCGGTACCCCGCCTGCCGGACCAGGCGGATGGCCTCCGGGGTGGCCAGGACCACGTCCTGGCTGACAGAGGCGGCCATAGCCAGGCAGTCGATGAAGATAGCGTTTTGCGACACCCCCGCCGCCTGGGCCGCCTGGGCCACCCGGTGAGCGGTGTCCCGGCGGCAGTGAGGGTCGTCGGAGATGCCGCCGCCGTCCAGGGCCAGGACCACCAGCCCCGTGCCGTACTTGGCGGCCAGGGGCAGCATGGCGGCCATGCTCTCCGCTTCCCCATTGACGGAGTTCAGGATGGGCCTACCCCGGCAGACCCGGAGGGCCTTCTCCAGGGCCGCGGGGTCGGAGCAGTCGATGACCAGGGGCAGGGGCGACACCCGCTGGATGGCCAGGACCAGGTTGGGCAGGGCCTCCCCCTCGTCGATGTCCGGGAGGCCAGCGTTGACCACCAGGAAGTCCGCCCCCTCCTGCTGCTCCTGGAGGGCCAGCTCCCCGGCGTAGTCCCAGTTCTTGGCGTACAGGGCCTCCTTCAGCTTCCGCCGGCCGGTGGGGTTGATCCGCTCCCCCACGGCGGCGACGGAGTCCAGGGCTATGGCCCGGCTCCCCTGCCAGCCGCAGAAGCGGCTGACCGCCTCCTCCGCTTGGCGCTGCCGGGGCTTCCGGCCCCGCAGCAGGGGGGCCAACGCCCGGATGTGGTCCGGGGTAGTGCCGCAGCAGCCCCCCAGGATGGCAGCCCCCATGTCTAGAAATGTTTTGCCCCACCGGGCAAACTCCTCCGGCCCCACGTCAAAGACCGTCTCCCCGCCCTCCAGGCGGGGCAGGCCGGCGTTGGGCTGGATCATGACGGGCCGGTCCGTGACGGCCAGCATGGCCTCCAGGGCCCCGGCCAGCTCCGCCGGCCCCAGGGAGCAGTTGATGCCCACCACGTCGGCCCCCAGGCTGGTCAGCGTCACGGCGGCACAGGCCGGGTCCGTGCCCAGGAAGGTCCGGCCGTCCTCCCCGAAGGTCATGGTGACGAACACCGGCAGGTCCGTGTGTTCCTTTGCCGCCAGGAGGGCGGCCTTGGCCTCCAGCAGGTCGCTCATAGTCTCGATGAGGACCAGGTCCGCCCCGGCGGCGGCCCCGGCCCGGACGATCTCAGTGAACTGCTCATAGGCCTCGTCGAAGGTCATGTCCCCAAAGGGCGCCATCAATCCCCCCAGGGGGCCCACGTCCAGGGCGGCGTAGGGGGCGCCGGCCTTCTTCGCCAGGGCCACCCCGGCGGCGATGTAGGGGGCCGGGTCCTCCCCCAGCTTCCGCCGGCTGGCTCCGAAGGTGTTGGCGGTGATGATGTCCGTCCCGGCGGCGGCGTAGGCCGTGTGGACGGCGGCCACGGTCTCCGGGGCGGTCAGGTTCAGCCGCTCCGGGCAAGCCCCGGCTTCCAGGCCCGCAGCCTGGAGCATGGTGCCCATGCCCCCATCAAAGAGATGGTGCTCCCACAGATCGATCATAACTGGCTCCTCCCTGGATGTTTTCATGTTGGCTCCCACTATAGCACAGATGGCCCGACGGGGCAAGGGCGGCCCGTCACCGCCCGCCGCCCCCGATCCCCCGGAAGGCGACGCGGAAGGTCATATGGTCCGCCGGAAGCATGTCCTCCGGCATGGGCACCGCCCCCCAGCTGTTGTCGGCCCCCACGCCCATCTGGTATCCTGCCCGGACCACGGTGCAGTGGACCGGCGGCAGCTCGTTGGGGTGGGCCGCGCTCTCCAGCTCCTCCGGGGTGTAGGGCAGGGCGGAGAAATCCATGCCCTCCGGGCAGGTGAACAGCAAGCCCAGGCCGCTCTCATCCGTCACGGAGGCCCAGCGGACGTCGGCGTGGCCTCCGCACTCCTGGGGCCGCAGATACCGGGCCACGTTGTCCGCCACCCGGTTCTCGTAGAGCCCCACCTTTCCCCCCTGCTTTCTGTCGCGGTAGGTCTCCTCCGGCCCCCGGCCATACCAGCGCAGGCGGTCGAAGTCCGCGTCCAGCTTCAGCAGCAGGCTGAACTCCGGCATGGGGCCTAACACCTTCCCGGCGTCGCTGTCCAGGATGGCCTCCACCGTACCGTCGGCAAAAACCCGGTAGGACAGGGCGCAGGCCGTCCGGGGCTGTGTGGGCAGCAGATAGCGGAAGGTCACACGGACCCAACCACTCCCCCGCTCCACCGCCATGGCGTCGTCGTTTTTCATGTCCGGAACGCTGTAGGGCATAGGCTTGGCGGTGCCGTAGAGGCTGGCCGCCTTCCACTGGGCGAAGCGGCCCGGGAGGTAGGCCCCCCGGTCATTGTCCGTGGGCGCCCGCCAGAAATTGGGCCGGGGGATGGACTTGAGCAGCTCCCGGCCCCCGTACTGATAGGAGACCAGGCCGCACTGGCTCTTGGACAACAGCAGACGGAAGTTCTCCCCGATGACGCCGATGTTCCACCCGCCGTCGATGACCTCCAGGTCCCCCTGGGGGCGGACGATGGGGGGAATCTTCCCCAGGACACGCTGGCCGAAGGCCACCTCGTGCCCCGCCGGGGCCCAGGGCGCGTCCTCCCGCAGACGGAAGGACACCGTCACCGTGTACTCGTCGTCCAACGCCTCCGGCCACAGGGGCAGGGGGCAGTCCGCCGTCTCCCCGGGGGCCGCCCGAACCTCCATGGGTGCCTCGGAGACCAGCTCCCCCTGCCGGTGGAGACGGACCACGCAGTCAAACTCCGCCGCGTCGGTGAACAGGTACCGGTTGGCGACAGTAACAGCGCGGTCATTTATCTGGACCCGCAGGCCTTGATACAGGTACTTCACCTCCTGCATCTTGGGGGACGGGGCGCGGTCGTCTCCATACACCAGGCCGTCCCCGCAGAACTCGTAGTCCGTGGGCCGGTCGTCAAAGTCCCCGCCGTAGGCCAGAAAGGCCCGGCCGTACCGGTCTCGCTTGGTGATGGCCTGGTCGATGTAGTCCCAGATGAAGCCACCCTGGTAGGCGGGGACCTCCTCCGCCAGGTCGGTGTACCGCTTCTGGCCGCCGAAGGAGTTGCCCATGGCATGGCCGTACTCGCAGCTGATGGCGGGCCGGGAGCTGTCCTCCGCCAGCATGTCCCGGATCCGCTCGGCAGGGAAATACATGCTGCTGAGGATGTCGGAGGTCTCCGGGTACCGGGGATCGTGGATGACGCTCTCATAGTGGACGGGGCGGCTGTCCACGCTGTGAAAATACCGGCTGGCGGTCAGGAAATTCTTTCCGCCGGCGGACTCGTTGCCCAGGGACCAGATCAGCACCGACGGGTGGTTCTTGTCCCGCTGGTACATGGCCTCCGCCCGGCTGAGGACCATGGGCTCCCAGCGGGGATCGTCCCCGGGGACGTGCTCCTCCCGCCGGATTTTCCCCATGTCCATGAGACCCCAGGAGCCGTGGGACTCAAGGTTCATCTCGTCGATGACATACAGCCCGTATCGGTCGCACAGGCGGTAAAAGGCGGTATGGTTGGGGTAGTGGCTGGTGCGGACGGCGTTGATGTTGCTGCGCTTCATGGTGATCACATCCCGCTCCATCTCATCCTCTGTGAGACAGCGGCCACCAGCGGCGGAGAACTCGTGGCGGTTCACCCCGTTGAAGACGATCCGCTTCCCGTTGAGCAGCATCAGCCCGTCACGGATCTCGAACCGGCGGAAGCCCACCGTTTCGGTGACGGTCTCCGCGGCAACCCCGTCCTGATCCCGGACGGCGATCTCCAGGCGGTAGAGATGCGGCTTCTCCGCGCTCCACAGCTTCGGCCCCTCCACCGCCAGGGCGATGTCCTCCAGCCCGGTATCCTCGGCCACCAGCCGCTCCCCGTCGTAGAGGCGGCAGAGGCAGGCGGAGGCCCCCTGGGTCCGGGTGCGGATATGGAGCACACCCCTGGAGAAGCCGTCGTCCAGCTCCGTGGTGAGCTTCAGGTCCCAGATGTGGGCGGAGGGAATGGTAAACAAGTACACCTCCCGGAACAGGCCGGAGAAGCGGAAGAAGTCCTGGTCCTCGCACCAGCTGGCGCTGGTCCACTGGAACACCTGGACCGCCAGCTTGTTCTCCCCCGCCGTCAGGTAGGGGGTCAGGTCGAACTCCGAGGGGGTGAAGCCGTCCTCCCCGTAGCCCACATACTGGCCGTTGCACCACACCGCCAGGCCGCTCTCCGCCCCCTGGAAGCTGATATAGACGGGCCTCCCCCGCCAGGCCTCCGGCAAGGTGAAATACTTGACATAGCTGCCCACCGGGTTGTGCCGGGCGGGGACCTCTCCCGGCCCCAGGTCCTCCCAGCCGTCCCAGGGGTGCTGGACGTTGACGTACTGGGGCGCGCCGTAACCCTCCATCTGGATGTGGGCGGGGACGGGGATGGTGGCCCAGCCCCGGCAGTCCACCTCCGGGGCGAAAAAGTCCGGGATCGTCCCGGCGTAGTTCTCCGCGTAGTGGAAGTGCCAGGGGCCGTTGAGGCTCAGCCTCGCCGGCGTCCCGTCCGCCAGGGCATACCGGTGGTCGGAGTGGGCCGGCAGTCGGTTCTCCTCAAAGAACTCCGGCTGCTTGGTGGCCTCGTAGTCAAATCGACACATGAATGTCCTCCCTTCCGCCGCTGTCCGCGGCGGGAAAATTTGTACAACGCTCTCTTTGCGGCTATTGTACCATATCTTTCCGCCATCCGCTACCGCGGCGTCGGCCCACCGGCCCTGTTTTTCCCAAAAAACCTGTTGGGGAGGTTTGACAGTGCCCCGGTTTCAGGGTAAAATACTCAGTAGAAAATTTTTGATTGGGAAGTGATCTCCATCGCACATATCGCACACTATGTATTTGACGCCACCATCACCTACGACGATGTGGCGCCGGACCAGCGGCTGAGCCACGGCGGGGCCCTGCGTCTGATGCAGGAGGCCGCCGCCGTCGCCTCGGACCTGCGGGGCTACGGCCTGAAGGACATCCCCCGCAACGGCGTGGCCTGGATCCTCACCGGCTGGCGGCTGGAGCTGCTGGAGCGCCCCGCCTGGAACACCGCCATCTCCGTGGAGACCTGGCCCAGATCCATGGACGGGTTCATCTCTGACCGTGACTTCCTCCTCCGCTCCGGGGAGACCCTGGTGGCCCGGGGCACCTCCCGCTGGTTCCTGGTCAGCGCCGCCACCGGCCGCATCGCCCGCATCACCCCGGAGGTTCGCTCCGCCTATGAGCTGGACGAGACCCGTATCTTTCCCGGCGGTGACGACATCCCCGGCAACGGCAAGAGCCCGGCGGACGCCCGGGAGACCTTCTCCTACACCGTGGGCCGCCGGGACATCGACACCAACCACCACGTCAACAACATCCACTACCTGGACTTCGCCCTGGAGGCCCTGCCCCAGGAGGTCTACGACCATCTGCCCGCCACGGTGGACGTGGCTTTCCGCAAGCAGATCCTCCTGGGCACCCCCATCCGCTGCCTCTACGCCCATCTGGAGGACGGTCGGCACCAGGTGGAGATCCGCAGCGGACCGGAGGACGCCCCGGTCCACCACGCCTTCCTGTGGTTCTATTGATTTATCTTAAATAAAAAAGGAGACACGATATGAACGATCTGCTGTCCTTCCTCGCCGCCAGCCCCAGCCGCTTCCACGCGGTGGCCAACTTCGGCAGCGCCCTGGAGGAGCGGGGCTACGTCCGCCTCAGTGAGGGCCGAGCCTGGGACATCGTCCCCGGCGGGAAGTATTATGTCACCCGCAACGGCTCCTCCCTCCTGGCCTTCCGGGTCCCCCGTGGGGATTTCACCGGCTTCATGATCTCCGCCAGCCACTCCGACTCCCCCACCTTCCGGGTGAAGGAGAACGCGGAGCTCTCCGGCCCCGACGGGTACATCCGGGTGAACACCGAGGGCTACGGCGGGATGCTCTGCGCCCCCTGGCTGGACCGGCCCCTGACGGTGGCGGGCCGGGTCCTGGTCCGCGTTGGCAACGCCATCGAGACCCGGCTGGTCTACGTGGACCGGGACCTGCTGCTAATCCCCAACGTGGCCATCCACATGAACCGGGAGGCCAACAGCGGCTACAAGTACGACATGAAGCGGGACATGGTCCCCCTTATGGGCACCGGCGAGGCCAAGGGCGCCCTCCGGGGCCAGGTGGCCCAGGCGGCAGGCTGCGCCCCTGAGGACATCCTGGGCTGGGACCTGTTCCTCTGCCTGCGGCAGAAGGGCCTGGTCTGGGGGGCCAAGGGCGAGTTCATCTCCGCCCCCCGGCTGGACGACCTCCAGTGCGCCTACGGCTGCTTCCAGGGGTTCCTGGCGGCCTCGGACAGCGCCAGCGTGCCGGTGTTCGCCCTGCTGGACAACGAGGAGGTGGGCAGCCTCACCAAGCAGGGGGCCGACGGCACCTTCCTCAGCGACCTCATCGACCGCCTCTGCGCCGCCCTGGGCCGGGACCGGGCCACGACTGTGGCGAACAGCTTCATGGTCTCCGCCGACAACGCACACGCCGTCCACCCCAACCACCCGGAGTACGCCGACGCCACCCACCGCCCGGTGATGAACGGCGGCGTGGTCATCAAGCACGGCGTCCGCTACGCCACCGACGGCGCGGCCCAGGCGGTGTTCACCGCCCTGTGCCAAAAGGCCGGGGTGCCGGTGCAGCACTTCTCCAACCGCTCGGACCTGGCCGGCGGCTCCACCCTGGGGAACATCTCCAACGCCCACGTCTCCCTGAACACCGTGGACATCGGCCTGGCCCAGCTGGCCATGCACTCCTGCTTCGAGACCGCCGGGGCCGAGGACACCGAACACCTGATCCGGGCCATGACCGCCTTCTACTCCGCCTCCTTCCGGGAGGACAACGGCACCTTCACCCTGGCGTGATGAGATAACGGTATACATCCTTTCCTTTTGAAAAAGGAAAGGATCAAAGGAAAACTTTAAGGCAAAACTCCGTTTTGCCTTGATGTCACAATTGCTCCCAAGCCTGAACGTGGAGGGCGGCAGCGTCAAACGCTGCCGCCCTCCACCGTTTCTCCTCCGAAAGATCGGGCCTTTCCTCTATTTTAAAATTTTTCTTTTGATCCTCCAATAGGCGGAGTTCATTCGTTCCCCGCTGTGCGTTAAAACATCATAGGCGTCCATGATCCCTATGACATAGACAAACAGGTAAGCGGCGCAGGCTGTCAGAACACATTGGATCTCTGGCACCGGGAATGTGGACAGCTCAGCCAGCCCTAAAATTCCAGCGGCTGAGATCAACACGATCATTAAAATAATACAGGCAAGAGATGTTTTCTTTTGTGCTTGATAGGAAGCATTCAATTCGGAATAATAGGCAGGATCAAAAAGCAGCCTCTCATTTTTCATCTCTCGATAGGGATTCCCCATCATTGCCACGCTGAGGACGAAGGCAAGTCCTATCACGATCACCACACAGGCAAGGGTAATAGAAAGGGTTTGGTTCTCGATAAAAAGAAAATATGGCACGCCTGACAGCGCCATGACAGCAACGCCAGCCGCGGTACGTGCAGTCGTTTTCCGATGAAAGGAGAGAAAGCCTTCCGCGCGCTCTCTGCTGACATAATATCCCTCTTCCGAGGGCATAGCTTGCCCGGTATTTTCTTTTAGAAGGCTGTCAACTGAGACTTCAAAGATATTGCTTAACAAGAGAAGCTTTTCTGTCTCAGGATAGCCCTGATTGTTTTCCCACCTGCTGATCGCTTGGCGGGTGGTATGCAGCTGTTCGGCCAAAGCCTCCTGGGACATGCCTCTGCTTTTTCGCAGCTTGAATAGCTTTTCTCCGAATGTCATGCCGTCGACCTCCTCGATTTGATAGTTTGATCCTACCAAATCACGACGTCCTTTTCTATCTTTTCTCAGATGCATATTGTCAACTTCGCGTTGCAAATATGTTATATCAGCAAAACATACCTATGCTTCTACCGATTTTCTGCTTTCTCTCAGTCCTCCAGCAAAGGGCTGTACATCATCAGGGCGTGGTTCTCCACCATCAGCTCCTCGTACAGCAGCGTCCCGTCCCGGTCCAGGACCTGGCGGTAGAGCTTGTTGTGTCGGCTGTAGCCGCCGAAGTACTCCGGTCGGAACTCATGGTCCCGCTCCACGATCCGGTAGCGGACAGTCAGGGGACGCTCGCAGCGCCACTGGCCCTCCAGGGCCTCCTCCCCCACCCGCAGCCGCAGCTGGAAGATCTGGTCCGTGTCGTTTCGGATCATCAGGTCCCGGTGGGGGTAGGCGCAGGTGGCCCCGCTGCCGAAGGGCTGGGTCCGGTTGCTGTCGGGGAACACGTCGTGGCTGTGGCGGTAGCGCTCCACCACCGTCAAGGGGGTGTGGAGGGTCATCCAGAACAGCAGGTTGCTCAGCTGGCACAGTCCGCCCCCCACGGCGTAGCGGATCTGCCCGCAGTAGAGGACCAGCCCGTCCAGATAGCCTTTCCGGTAGGTGGGCCGGCCGATGCGCCGCCAGTAGCTCAAGGTCTCTCCGGGCCGCAGCAGCAGGCCGTCCAGCCGGTCCACCGCCAGGCGGAGATTCGTTACCTTGTTGTACTGGTACTCCATGTCCACATCCCGCAGCTTCCGCAGCAGGGGCGTGGCGTGGCCGGCGGCCACACAGGGCAGGACATCCCGCCGCTCCCGGGATTTGGCGAAGCGGTACTTTCCCGAGCACCACAGCAGGTACCGCCGGGCGCTGTACCATGCCATCCCCAGCCGCCGGCGGACCGGCCCCCGCCGAATGGGGATCATCTTCTTTACGTCGTAGCTCCGCTCCACGGCTTGTCCCCTCCCTGTCCATGATTCTCCAATCATTCTTGAAAAAATCATAGCACATTCCGGTTGGAAAAGTCGTAACAAAGCGGAAACAGATCCCCCGCCGGGGCGGTTTTGAACCGCCCCGGCGGAGGATCGCAGGTTCCCTGTCAGAGCAAAACAGGCTGGAGCTGGCGGCCCTCCAGGGCCGCGTCCACCGTCTCCCCGATCCGGCTGAAGTCCGCCATCAGGGAGCAGGGCTTCCCCTCCGGGTCGTCCTGGCCGAAGGGGACGAAGTAGTAGTTCTTCCGGGCCAGCAGCTCGCCGATGTTCCGTGCCGCGCCGCTGAGGCCGTCGTTCTAAAGTGTCAAGTGTGGGAACAGGATTTTTTCAGTTTTTTTGTAAATGGCATAAAATAAGCTACTCCTTTGCCCCACACGGAACACTCAAGGCCCTCAGTGTTCAGAATGGTCGGAAGGTTTTAGCGGCTTGCTGCCGGAGGGAGTTACTGCATGCCGCATTTGATATTTAGTCGTTTCCCTCAGCACATTTTGAACGAAATCGGCATAAAAGACTTTGCCGCCGCATGAGCGAATCTTGCGTTCGATCTCCTCCACCACACGCGCATCCCGGCCCAGCCGACCTTTATTCTTGTCCAATTCCGAATTGACTTGGGCGGCAGTGGCAAATCGTGCGTACGCAACTATGTAAAGCTTTTTACCTTGTCCCCTCATAATTGGTCTTCCTTTCGTAGTCCTCGATCAGTGCGGCGTAAGGCGATGAGAAATTCCACACGATCTCGATTCTTTTGTTTTCAAAGATGCGGATGGTCCGAATCAACCTGTCTACTATCTCACGGTCGAGACTGCGAAGATTGCTCAGTTTCGCTAACGCATCCAGTTCTTCCCGGCATATTGCGGCGTCAGGGCCAATATCTTCAGCAGTTTGGGCGGCAAGTTCCTGCTGGTACTCTCTCCACATGGTGCTGATTGCTTCGCTTGCGGCGTCGAACTCCGCCTTGCTTAAAGTTCCCACATGGTAATCCAGATAGAGTTTCTTCCTCTGGGCGTCCAGACCATCGAGTTTCTTTTGAAGCAACAGTTCCCGTTTCCTGCCTTTTCCAGTGTGCTGCCTGCGCTCGCAGGCTTCCATGTGCTTTCGCAGCTTTCGGGCCAACTGCGCCTGGAACCGGATGGACGCAAGGACCGCCTTTCTGATTTCGTCCTCGTACATCCGGACAGACGCACAACCCTCGGCGCTGTTCCATGCCCGGGCGCCGCATTTATAATAGGGCCTTGCCGCCTTTTTATGCACTGGAGCCAGTCCACAAATGCCGCATTTCAGTTTTCGATAAAATAGAGGCCGGTCTTGTCCTTCCTGCTCGACGGGTTCTCGTGCTGCCTTGTATTCTCTTTGCCCAGGCTCCGCTTTTATCCCCGCTTTCCCGCGCCTGGAAAGTGCCAGCTGGCGCTGTGCCGCGTCAAACTGTTCCTGCGTGATGATACCTTCAAACGCATGCGGGATCACGATCCACTCCGACGGGTCGCATCTTCTGGAGAAGTACGCCCCTCCCAGGTCTTTGTGCTCCGTCTTACAGGCGATCAGTTTTCCGGTGTACTGTTCGTCGCGGAGAATACGATAGACTTTATCGCGATCCCACTCAGTTTTCTCCCGTGCCGAATTCCAGTTCTGCCCCCTGGCACCTAATTGCTGTTGCCGCTCTGCCGGGGTCGGTGTACCTTCAGCGTTGAGCATCTTCGCGATCTGTGTGGTGCTTCTTCCGGCGATGTACCACTCGAAGATCTTGCGCACCACCTCGGCGGCCACTGGATCTGGGACTCGGTTGTGCTTGTCCTCCGGCGATTTCATATACCCGAAAACAAGGAAGGCTGCGGTGGACTGGGCACGTCTTACATACTGTTTTTTCGCCAGCTTGACTTTCCGGGAGAGGTCCTGGCTATACATCTGATTGATGATGTTTCGCATCCCTGTGTCTATGTCACCCGCTGTGCCGTAAACCTGCAGGGCGCTGTCGTACATATCGTTCAGAGAGATAAACCGGATCTGCAGAAAGGGAAAAACCATCCCAAGAAGGTCATCGGTATCCAGATGATTTCGGCCCAGGCGGGAGAGGTCCTTCACGATCACACAGTCGATCTCCCCCTGTCTTGCCTGTGCCAGCAGTGCCTGGATACCGGGCCGGTCAAGGTTCGTACCGCTTTTCCCGTCATCCTGAAACTCCAGCACCCGCCACCCGGCAAACTCCGGGCTTGCGGCAATATAGCTGTCCAGGAGCCTTCTCTGATTGACAATGCTGTTGCTCTCCTCCTTTTCGCCAAACCGTGTGGCCTCGTCAGCGGAAGAAAGGCGAATATACTTTGCAATTGTCATGCGTGCATCGCCTCCTCCCTCATGGCGGCCTCCAGAATGGCCTGTCGCTCGTCCCGGAAACGGAAAGTAACTTCCCATCGGGTGTTGTCATATACCGTAATACGGTCGACCAGAAGTTTTGCCGTTTCCCTTGTCAGAGAGAAGGGGAGCTTACAGGCTGAAACAACGTCAAACCATGGGTTGCCCTGTGTCTGCAGCTTGTTTTCCTCCCGCTGTTTGGTGCGAAGAGCCTTGATTCGCGTCTTCAACTCATCCTCCTCTATCTGGTACCGTGACCGGATACGCTCATAGTCCCGGTGATCCATCAACTTGGCAAGGTAGTCCCGCAGCAGGCGTTCACGAAGGGATCGCAACTTGTTCTGCTCGGCCAGCGCCCCCTTCAGCGCCCGCCCAGCCTCTTCAGCGGCCGCGGTGTGCTGTGCGGTCTTCTGCTTGATCAGTGCCTTCAAATCAGCGGCCACCTGGATCTCCTTCGCCGTGATAGACTCGACCGCGCCGATGAGTTTTTCTTCCGGAACAAACTTGTAGGTGCAGCCGCTGCGTTCCAGCTGTGCGGTGTAGTTCGAGCACCGATAGTAATAATTCACATGCTTCCCCTTTGAGGTCACCTGCTTATATCGCACCAGCGGCCGGCCGCAGTCGGCACAAAAAACAAGGCCTTTGAGCAAGTTTTCAGATTTCCCAAGGGCGTCATATTTCCCAAGGTTGGCATAATAGGCCTCCCTTGCCTTGTGGTTGATCTCCTGTACCCGGTCAAAGTCCTCCTGGGAAATTAGGGGATCATGGGTGTTTTTTACCACGGTCCACTCGTCCCTCGGCAGCTTCCGATCTGGGCGGTTGGCATAAAATTCGCAGATACGCCTGCCTTGTACCATATGGCCCAGATAGACCTCGCTGTGCAGGATGCCCTTGACGGTCTGCAGCGTCCACGGCTTGGGGCGTGCGTACCGTTCGTCCTTAACGATGCCTTTCTGATAGCGGTAGCATCCGGGGCAAGGGATACCGGCGGCATTGAGCCAGCGGGTAATTGCGGTATTAGTCTGACCTTCCAGTTTGCGCCGGAAAATTTCCCGCACCACCTGCGCGGATTCCGGGTCGGGAACGATGCGGTGGCGGTCCAGGGGATCTTTGATATAGCCGTAGGAGGCGTAGGCGCCGATGAACTCACCCCGGGCCTGCTTTTCCCGCAGCACGGCGCCGGATTTCAAAGAAATATCTTTGGAATAAATATTGTTGACGATATTTTTCAGCGCCACCGTCAGTCGGTCAAAGGTGGACTCGTCGGCGCTGTCATATCCGTCGCTGATGGCGATGAACCGAACACCCAGATGGGGGAAGATGTGCTGGAGAAAATGCTCTACCTCTACATGGTCTCGCCCAAAGCGCGAGAGGTCTTTCACCACAATGCAGTCGATCTGACCACGTCGCACATCCTCGATCAGCCGCTGAAAGCCCTCGCGCTCAAAGTTTGTGCCCGTCTCCCCGTTATCCTCATACTCGCGGACGAGCCGAAGTTCCTGGTGCTCCGCAATGTACTCCCGCAAAAGTGCTTTCTGGTTTTGCAAAGCCTCGTTGTCCTTATTGTCCCGTGTCTCTAAAATGGACAGGCGGGCATATGTTCCGGTGTTATATTGGCGCGGCGCATCCTCCAAGGCGATGGACTGTGCCTTTTCCGGCTCAGCGCCTGAGCGGAGGGTGGTGATCAGTTCCTTTCTGCTCTTCCTCGCCATGGCTCACACCGCCTCCCGATACGCATCGCTTTCCTGGTGCATGGCCAGATACTTCATGGCGGCGAGGTATTCATCCTGGTAGCGGAAGACGATCTCGATCCGCCCGCCCTCATAGACCAGGATGCGGTCGATAAGACGGACAGCAATCGTGCGGTCCAATTTCTCAAAGGTCCCGTAACGCTGGAAGTGGGCGATCCACGGGCTCTCCGGATCGCCGCACGCCAGTATCTGCTCCAGCTCCCGCTGCTGCGCTTCGATGGCACGCTCGGCATTCTCACAGTCGGTGGTAAAAATGCGTTTGAACGCCTCGAAATCCTCCGTCGGGATCTCTCCCAGCGCGTAGCGGCGATATAGAGAGTCCCTTACCTCCACACTTTTGGCAAGTTCGGAGCGAAGGGTATTCAGCCGCCGGTCCAGACGTTCCGCCGTGATCTTCCGCAGCGGGCGGCGGGCAATGGCGGCCAGGGCCTCCCGCACCTGCATCACGGAGGCAACATGTACATTGATCCCCGCCAGAACGGCGGCCTCCAGTTTCGCCTCGCTGATCCGGTGGGATGAACAGACATCCTTGTCGTCCCGGTTGGCGATACAGGCATAGTAGATATACCGCTTGCCGTTTGTTCCCCCGCCCCGGCTGGTCCTACGGGCCATGGTACTCAGGCAGTCGCCGCAGCACAAGAGTCCGGCCAGAGGATACACTGTGCTCTCCCCTGGGGCGCAGCGGGTATCCGTCATCATGAGGCGCTGCACCAGCTCATAGTCGCTCCTGCTGACAATGGCCTCATGGGTGCCCTCCACCCGCGTCCACTCCTCCGGAGGGCGGTAGATCACGGTCTTCACCTTATAGTTTGGCGTGGTCCGCTTGCCCTGTTCCATGATGCCGAGATAGACGGCGTTTTGCAGAATGCGGCGCACCGCCACAGCCGACCACAGAGGCTTGGCATGTACCTGGTAGCCGGAGCTGTATTTGATTCCGCATGCACGCTTGTACTCCATGGGCGAGAGGACACCGAGGCTGTTGAGCCGGTCCGCAATGGACTGGCAGCTCTGTCCGGCGATACGCCAGGCAAAGATATCCTGCACATGACCGGCGGCCTCTTCATCCACCACCAGGTGGTTTTTGTTCATCGGGTCCTTGCGGTACCCGTAGACTGCCCAGGAGCCGATGAATTCTCCGTTTCGACGCTTGACATCAAAGTGGCTGCGTACCTTGATAGAGGTGTCCCGGCAGTAGGTGTCGTTGATGAGATTTTTCACCGGGATAATGAAACTGGTGGCGGCATCGGTGTGCAAGGTGTCGATGTTCTCAACAATGGAGATCAATCGTACACCCATGGCGGGGAACATTTTTTCCATATACCGCCCGCCCTCGATGGACTCCCTTCCAAATCGAGACAGGTCCTTGACGATGACGCAGTTGATCTTTTTGGCTTTGATGGCCTCGATCA
>NBJMC04203__coassemble_632_pt1 | contig 18741 bp, 17 predicted proteins | sample NBJMC04203__metabat2_high_PE_008 | metagenome-assembled genome bin NBJMC04203
GGGAGAAATACTTCACGCCGCAGCCGATGTCGCCGCTCCACTCGTCCACCATGGCGTCCGCCGCGGCGTCCACGGGCATGAAGGCCAGCTCGTTGAGCCAGCCGGTGATGTTGCCCTTCCCGTCCACGTAGCCCACGGCCTCGCTGGTGCCCATGGCGATGCCCAGCACGTTGTTGTCCTCCAGGCTCATGGCCCCGGCCAGGGCGGACACGTCGCCGTCGTTGCACACGGCGTAGGGGATGTCCCCGAAGGTGTCCTTCACCGCCCGGATGTAGATGTCCTTCACCTTGGCGTCGAACGCATCCTTGGGCACCTTCAGAAACAGGGAGGCCACCATGGTCCGGTCGTTGATGAACACGCCGGCGGAGCTGACGCCCACCGCGTCCACCCGGGGCATGTGCTCGGCGGCGGACTTGAAGGCGGCCACGATGCCGTCGTAGTGGTACTGGGGATCGGCGGTCACCTTCGGGTGCCAGACCACCTCCTCGGAGAACACGGTCTCCCCGTCCACCACGGCGGACACCTTCCGGTCGGACCCGCCGGCGTCGAAGCCAATGCGGCAGCCGTCTATATGCCGGCCGATGGCCTGGGACACGTCCCTCTCCTCGGGGACCTGGTCGCAGATGACCACTTCGAAGGGCCTCTCGTACACGCCGGCCATGAAGTCGGCGTCAAAGGCCCGGGCTCCGGTGAGGGAGTAGGTCTCCTTCAGATAGGCACCGACCCGCTCGTCGCCGCTGACATAGACCTTCCAGCCGCCCTTCATCCACAGCAGGCACTTCACCAGCCGGTCCATGTAGTAGCAGTCCGCCTCATACCGCTCGTCAGTGCCGTGGATGAAGGTATGGCACACCGCCACCTGTCCCCGGTCCCGCTCCACGGCGATGGCCACCGGCTTTCTGGCCGTGGCCAGAAAGGCCTGGTTGAATCGCATCATGGGAAAAAATTCCCTGTCCAGCGGAGGGATGTTCCTCAGCTCCACCTGGATTCCAAATCTGTTCATGACACATCTCCTCGTCTTCTGTCAAAGTGTCACCGGCACAGAGCGGGCCGGCGGGATAAGCCTCTCCCTCATTGTACCACGGGCTTGGGCTCCTGTCATCAGAAATCAACAATTTTGTGGGGTACCCTCTCAGCCCTGGCGGCAGAACGTCGCGAGGCTTTCTGACACGCCGGATGCGTTTCCTGGTTTTTCCACCCATGAACGCACATAATCTTACCGGACAGGGGCGCATACTACCTCCACCGGCGGCAGCCGGCACTTTTTCTGGAGGTGAGCGCCATGGCAAACCGGCTGGGACGGCAGACCGTCGCCCTGCCCGCGCCCGTACACATCCTCTCCCACGCCGCCGTGGGCGGCAAGCACGAGGGGGAGGGGCCTCTGGCGGACTGGTTCGACCAGCTGTGCACCGACAGCTTCTTCGGTGAAAAGACCTGGGAGAAGGCGGAGAGCGCCATGCAGAAGGCAGCTCTGGGCAAGGCGCTGGAGAAGGCGGGGCTGAAGCCGGACGACCTGGACTACATTCTGGCGGGGGACCTGCTCAACCAGTGCATCGGCACCTCCTTCGGCCTGCGGGACTTCGGCATCCCCTTCTACGGCCTCTACGGCGCCTGCTCCACCATGGGGGAGAGCCTGGCGCTGGGCTCCCTGCTGGTGGCGGGGGGCTTCGCGGAGCGGCTGGGGGCCATGACCAGCAGCCACTTCTGCACCGCCGAGCGGCAGTACCGCATGCCGGTGCCCTACGGCAGCCAACGGACCCCCACCGCCCAGTGGACCGCCACGGCGGCGGGCTGCGCCATCCTGGGCCGGGAGGGCTCCGGCCCCGCCGTCACCGCCGTCACCTGCGGCAAAATCGTGGACAAGGGGATCACCGACGCCAACAATATGGGGGCGGCCATGGCCCCCGCTGCCTACGACACCCTGTCCGCCCACTTTGCCGCCACCGGCACCGGGCCCCGGGACTACGACCTGGTGGTCACCGGGGACCTGGGGGCCCTGGGTCACCAGATCGTGTCGGACCTCTTCGCCCGGGACGGAGTGGATATGGGCGGGAACTACACCGACTGTGGCCTGCTGCTCTACGATATTCAAAATCAGGACATGCACGCCGGGGCCAGCGGCTGCGGCTGCGCGGCGTCGGTGCTGTGCGGCTACCTGCTGGGGGAGATGGAGCGGGGCCGGTGGCGGAAGATCCTCTTCGCCCCCACCGGGGCCCTGCTCTCCCCCACCTCCACCTGCCAGGGGGAGAGCATTCCCTCCATCTGTCACGCGGTGGTCATCGAAAGCGTCTGAAAGGGGCGGAATTATGTATGCAATACCTCAACGCGTTTCTCTGCGGCGGCCTCCTATGTGTCATCGGCCAGATCTTCATCGACAAGACCACGCTCACCCCTGCCCGGATCCTGACGGGGTATGTGGTCTGCGGCGTGTTCTTGGAGGCCATCGGTGTGTACGGCTACATTGCCCAGTGGGGCGGGGCCGGGGCCAGCGTCCCCCTGACGGGCTTTGGCTCTAACCTGGCCAAGGGGGTGGCCAAAGCCGTGGGGGAGCAGGGCTGGCTGGGGGTCCTCACCGGGGGGCTCACCGCCGCCTCCGGCGGCATCGCCGCGGCGGTGCTGTTCTCCCTCCTGGCGGCGCTGATCTTCCGACCGGGGGAGAAACGGTAGAAAATAAGATATGTGAAAGCGAGCGGGCATGCGCCCGCTCGCTTTCAGCGTATCTCAGAGCCTTTCCCGTCAGGCTCAAACGTAGCTCTTTTCCACTTCCACCACGGCGAAATAGTTTCCGTCCAGGGCCCGGACTCCCTCCTGGACCCGCCGGGCCACCTCCTGGTCCGACAGGGGGCAGCCGTAGGGCACCACGGCGTCGAAGATGACGTTGGTGTGGGTGGGGCCGGGGACCATGCGGAAGTCATGGATGGTGATGCCCGGGTCGATGAGCCGGACAATGGCGGCCACCCGCTCCCGGGTCTCGGCGGTGAATCCGTCGTCGCTGACCACCGGGTCCATGTGGATGGTGGCAAGGCACCCCAGCTCCGAGGCCAGCTCCCGCTCCGCCGAGTCCACCACGTCGTGGAGGGCCAGGATGTCCCCGGAGGCGGGGACCTCGGCGTGAAGAGAGACAAAGAGCCGCCCGGGGCCGTAGTCGTGGACCATCAGGTCGTGGATGCCGGTGATCTCCCTGTGGCGCAGGACGATCTCCTGAATCTGGGAGACGAACTCCGGGGAGGGCGGCTGGCCCAGCAGGGGGTCGATGGTCTCCTTGGCGGCCTTGACCCCGGCCCACAGGATGAAGCAGGCCACCGCGGCGCCGCACCACCCGTCGATGTTCACGTTCCAGAAGTGGCCCGCCAGGGTGCTCAGCAGCACCGCTGTGGTGGCCAGGGAGTCGCTGAGGCTGTCGGCGGCGGTGGCGGCCATGGCGGCGGAGCCGATCTTCCGGCCGATGGCCCGGTTGTAGTGGGACATATAGAGCTTCACCGCGATGGACACCGCCAGGATCACCGCCACCAGGGGGCTGAACTCCACCGGCTGGGGCTCCAGAATTTTCTCCACGGAGGTCTTGGCCAGCTCCACACCCATGAGGAGGATCACCATGGACACCACCAGGCCGGAGACGTACTCCATCCGCCCGTGGCCGAAGGGGTGGTCCCGGTCCGGCCGCTGGGCCGCCAGCTTGAACCCCAGCAGGGTCACCACCGAGGCCCCGGCGTCGGAGAGGTTGTTGAAGGCGTCGGCGGTGATGGCGATGGAGCCGCTGATCAGGCCCGCCAGGCATTTGCCGGCGAAGAGCAGCAGGTTCAGCGCGATGCCCGCGCAGCCGCACAGCACCCCGTAGGCCCGCCGCACGGCGGGATCGTTCACATGGTCGTGGTCCCGGATCAGGCGCCGGGCAAGCAGTTCGATCACAGATAGACCTCCTGTCAGATCTGGGGCCCTTTCCGCCCCTTGATGGTCAGCGTGTACTGGCAGCACAGCCGGTCCAGGTCCTCGTCGGTGGCGGCACTGACCCGGAGCCGCCCGCCGCAGGCGGGGCACACCAGGTCCACCGCCGCGCCGTGGACCTCCATGGCGCAGCCCCTGTGCCCGCAGGTGCAGGAGATGCCGCCCCGGGCGGCGATGTCCCGCAGCTCCGAGAGGACCTCGTACATGATCACGTCATCCACGAAGGTCTCACTCTGGCCCTCCTTCCGCTTTTGGACAGTCTCCTCCAGGTCATCCAGGGCGGCGGCCACCCGCCGGGGCTCCCCGATGTAGCAGCACAGCTGCCGTGTCTCCGGGCAGGCCAGGCCCACGCCCTGGCCCTCCATGACAGAGGCGGCGGGCACCTCCGCCCGGTGCTCCCCGCCGCACACGCCGCAGGGCGTGGTCACCCGGAAGGTGCTGCCGTCGGGCTCCGCCTTCAGCTCGCTGCGGCCGCAGTCGCACACCAGGGCCACCGCCGCGGCCTGGAGGGCGAACTCCGTCCGCTCCCCGTACACCCGCTTCCCGCACTCCGGGCAGATATAGCCAAGGGCCCTCATTTTTTCCGCCATTGGGACCGCCTCCTGTTCCGCCGCGGCGGCTGTTCTGCCTGCCGCGGCCGCATTGGCTTACTATTATACGATACTTTCCCTGGTTTTTCCACCCCTGATTTTTCATTATTTTGCCGAACTGAGGCGCATACTACCTCCACCGGCGGCAGCCGGCACTTTTGGTATGGCGGCGCCGCACAGCCCCGGCGGGAAAGGTTGACATCTATAGACCAATGTGCTATGCTGTCTCCACAGAGAAGTTTACATATGCAGACTACAGAGAGACTGGATGGGATGGAGGGGGCCGGGGCCGCCGTCTCTCGGGCCGTGGGATGTGACGGAGGTGCGGCATGAGGCTGGGATGGAGAAAGTGGGCGGCGCTGGCCCTGGGGCTGCTGCTGGTGCTGCTGGGGGCGGATACCCTGTACGCGGAGAGCCGAACGTGTACGCTGCCGGTGCTGATGTACCACCACTTTGCCCAGGAGGGAAACGGCGGCACCATCGTGTCGGAGGCTCGCTTTCGGGAGCAGATGGAGGCTCTGAAGGGGGATGGCTTTACAGCCGTGACCCTGGGGGAGGTGCTGGACTATGTGGACAACGGCGCGCCGCTGCCGGAGAAGCCGGTGCTCATCACCATGGACGACGGCTATACCAGCAACCTGGAGATCGCCGCTCCCATCCTGGAGGAGCTGGGATTTCGGGCCACGGTCTTCGTCATCGGGGTCAATGAAGGGCGGACCGCCTATCTCCACGACGGGAAGGAGCTGAAGCCGCCACGGTTCAGCTATGAGGAGGCGTCTGAGTGGGTCAACAAGGGGGTGCTGGACCTGCAGAGCCACACCTGGGACATGCATCAGCTGGCCGGCTATGGCTTCAGCGGACGGGACGGCGTCCGGGCCCTGCCGGGGGAGAAGAAGGAGGACTGGAAGCAGGCCGTCGCGGAGGACCTGGAGACCTTCCGGGAGGCCCGAAAGGGCCGGGTAGCCACGGAGCTTGTGGCCATGGCCTATCCCTTCGGCTACTGGGAGGAAGCGGTGGACCAGTGGCTGGAGGATGCGGGGATCGCCCTCACCTTCACCACGGAGGGGCACGCTAATCGGCTGCGGGTGGGGGACCGGGACAGCCTGCGGTGCCTTGGACGGTACAACGTCACCGAGTGCTATACCGGGCAGGCCTTAGTGGCTCTGCTGGGCGGCGATTGACAATCGCCGCCCTTTCTTATATCATTCATACGTAAGCAAAGCGTATGCTTTGCGCCAAAAAGTTCTTTAGGCCCTGTCTGAAAAATGTCAACAAGCCCAAACAGCGGATCTTCTTTCGCCATACTGCGTTGATTTTCCTTGCAATACACAAAATATTACTGCGTCAAATCGCCTTGTCTGGCGAAAAAATCTCTCGCCGTTGGGCATATTTCCAATTTTCAAACAGGACCTAAATGACAGATGATCGAGGTTTTCTATGACCATTGTAGATTTTTTCCGGGAGGTGCCGGAGGCGGCGGTGGCGTTCTCCGGCGGGGTGGACTCGGCGGCGCTGCTGGCCCTGGCGGCGCGCCACGCCCGGCGGACGAAAGCCTACTTCGTCCGCACGCCCTTTCAGCCGGTCTTCGAGCTTCAGGACGCGGAGGACACCGCCCGCCGCCTGGGGGCGGAGCTGCAAGTAATTGACTATGACATCCTCGCCGCCCCGGCGGTGGCGAGCAACCCGCCGGACCGGTGCTACCACTGCAAGCGTTCCCTCTTTACAGCCCTTCTGGCGGCGGCGAAGGCCGACGGCTTCCCCGTGGTGCTGGACGGCAGCAACGCCTCCGACGACGCCGGGGACCGGCCCGGCATGCGGGCCCTCCGGGAGCTGGAGGTCCGCTCCCCCCTCCGGGAGTGCGGCCTGACCAAATCCGACGTCCGCCGTCTGGCCCGGGAGGCGGGGCTGCCCGTGTGGGACAAGCCATCCTATGCCTGCCTGGCCACCCGGGTCCCCACCGGCACGGCCATCACCCGGGAGGACCTGGGGCGGGTGGAGCGGGGAGAGCAGGCCCTGGCCGCAATGGGTTTCCACGACTTCCGCCTGCGGCTCCGGGGCGATGGGGCGCTGCTCCAGGTCCGGGAGGACCAGTGGGAGGAGGCCCGGCGGCGGCTGGAGGAGCTCCGCTCCCTGCTGGCCGGGGACTTTACCCAGGTGGAGCTGGATGCCGCTCCACGGCAGACAAGAGAATCCTAATCGTAATATTTCGACACAATATTGCGAACTGTAGCTGATTTTTGGCAAATTTTTTCAACCTGGTTTGTTTTTGGCAGTTCTCCGGCACATGCACCCGCCCTTTGCGTCTATATGAGTAGAACAACAAAAGGAGGAGACTGCCATGAGAAAACGGATGACCGCCGCCCTGCTCAGCCTCGCCCTGGCGCTGTCCCCGCTCCTGTCCGGCTGCGGCGGACCGCCCCGCCTCCAGGCCCGGGACCTGATGGCGGAGGTCCCCGCCCCGAAGGTCCCTGTGGATACGCAGATGACGGAGGACTCCGCCGCTGCCGTCATGGACTTCTGCGTCCGGCTGTTCCAGGAGGGCGGCGTGGAGGGGGAGAACGTCCTCATCTCTCCGGTGTCCGTGCTGTACGCCCTGGCTATGGCGGCCAACGGCGCCCAGGGCGACACCCTGGAGCAGATGGAGGCGGTCCTGGGCCTTCCGCTGCTGGAGCTCAATGAATTTTGCCGGGCCTGGCTGGCGGCGCTGCCGGAGGAGGACGGCGCTCTCAGCATCGCCAACTCCCTGTGGTTCCGGGACAGCGAGATGCTGACCGTGGAGGAGAGCTTCCTGGAGGCCAACGCCCTCTGGTACGGCGCGGACGTCTACGAGGCCCCCTTCGACGACGCCACCGTCTCGGATGTCAACGCCTGGGTGGACTACCACACCGGCGGCACGATCCCGGTGATCCTGGAGGAGATCCCGGAGAATGCCATGGTGTATCTCGTCAACGCTCTGGCCTTCGACGGCCGGTGGGAGACCCCCTACCGGGAGGACCAGGTCCGGGCGGGTACGTTCACCCGGGAGGACGGGACCGTCCGCGAGGCGGAGCTGATGTACAGCACCGAGGACTGGTATCTGTCCGACGGGAAGGCCCAGGGGTTTCTCAAGTACTATGAGGGCTGTGACTACGCCTTCGCCGCCCTCCTGCCGCCGGAGGGGGTTCCCCTGGCGGATTACATCGCCTCCCTGGACGGACAGAAGCTGGCCCGGGTCCTGGACGGGGCCGGCAGGGAGGAGGTCCAGGCCGCCATCCCCAAGTTTGAGATGGCATACAGCGCGGAGCTGAGCCGGGCCCTGCAAGACATGAGCATGACCGACGCCTTCGCTCCCTCCGCGGCGGACTTCTCCGCCATGGGGCGGTCGGAGCGGGGGCCGCTGTTCATCACCCAGGTGCTCCACCGGACCTTTCTGTCTGTGGACGAGGAGGGGACCCGGGCGGCGGCAGCCACCGCCGTTGCGACAGGCGACAGCGGCGAGCCGGTAGAGCCAAAGAAGGTGTATCTGGACCGGTCCTTCCTGTGCCTGCTCCTGGACTGCGGCACTGGCCTGCCCCTCTTTCTGGGCGCCGTCACCGACGTGGGGTGACTTCTCCGGGGCTCTGCCCCGGACCCCACCAGGGCGCCGCCCTGGACCCGCTGGGGCTCTGCCCCAGGCCCCGCCCGCTTTTTTCAAAAAGCGGGGCAAAAACTTTGTTCGCAAGGCATCCGCCTTGCTCAGTGTGCCGAAAAAGCCTCGCAGAGTTTGTGCGCAGCCGTAGGCAGCTATGCTGCCGTACGGATGCGGCCTGCCCCCTGCGGGTACGCCGCCCGCAGGCGGCGAAAGAAAAATCAACCGCAAGGTTCCCTCCTCGCGGCACAGCCGCTGCGGCCTACGCTGCAAACATGCCGCCGGCATGTTTGCTTACGCTGCGGCGTCGGAAAACCACTTTGCGCGAAGCGAGCGTCGCAGGTTCCGCCAGGGACCGAGACGCAAGCGCAGCGGATCCCCTTTGGCGGAAAAGGCGTCAGCCTTTTTCGACAGTCTTCGCAAGGCATCCGCCTTGCTCAGGGGATCAAATATAGATCATCAGGCCGCCGGGAGGGGATAAGAGACCTTCCCGGCGGCCTGACGCCATGAATTGACAAGATGTCAGAGATGCGGTATCCTTATAAAGAAAATTCGACCGGCGGCCTGGGGCCGCCGAAGCGAGGAGACACAATATGGAACGAGAGGAACTGCTGGCCCTGCTGAAGTCTGTCAGGACCGGCGACATGCCGCCGGAGGAGGCCGCCGGGCTCCTGGCCCGGTCCGGCTTCGAGGACCTGGGCTACGCCCGTGTGGACCACAGCCGGGCCCGCCGCCAGGGGGCGGCGGAGGTGATCTTCGGTCAGGGCAAGACGGCGGAGCAGATCGAGGGCATTGTCCGGTCCATGATCGGCCGGGGCACCGGCAACATCATCATCACCCGGCTCAGCGAGGAGAAGGAGGCTGCCCTCCGGGGGAAGTTTGCCTATCGCTACAGCCGGGAGGCCCATCTGGCGGTGGCCAACCCGGTGGAGCGGCCCCTGCGGGGGTCCATTGCGGTGGTTTCCGCCGGCACCAGCGATCTGGCCGTCTGCGAGGAGGCGGCCCTCACCGCCGAGGCGCTGGGGAGTAAGGTCCACCGGGTCTACGACGCCGGAGTGGCGGGGCTCCACCGCCTCCTGGCGGAGCTGGACACCCTGGAGCACGCCCGGTGCGTGGTGGCGGTGGCGGGCATGGAGGGCGCCCTCCCCAGCGTGGTGGGGGGCCTGGTGTCCTGCCCGGTGATCGCCGTGCCCACCAGCGTGGGCTACGGGGCCAATTTGGGTGGGCTGGCGGCGCTGCTGGCCATGCTCAACTCCTGCTCCAGCGGGATCAGCGTGGTGAACATCGACAACGGCTTCGGGGCGGGCTATCTGGCCTCCCGGATCAATCTGATGAAGGGGGTGGACGAGGCGTGAGGATCTTATACCTGGAGTGCGCCATGGGCGCGGCGGGGGACATGCTCATGGCGGCCCTCTACGAGCTGTGCTCCCAGGCGGAGCGGGCGAAATTTTTAGCGGATATGAACGCCCTCCTCCCCGGGGTGGAGGTCCGGCCCCAGGCGGCCCGCCGCCAAGGCATCGCCGGTACCCACATGTCCGTCCTGGTCCGCGGCCGGGAGGAGGGGGAGCCCCATGGTCATGACCATGACCACGACCACCATCATGGTCACGAGCACGACCACGAGCATTCTCACACCCACCAGCACCGCTCTCTGGCGGACGTGCTGGCGGTGATCGACGGCTTTGCGGGACTGCCCGCCCCTGTCCGGGAGAGGGCCAAGGCCGTCTATGCCCTCATCGCCCAGGCGGAGTCCAAGGCCCATGGCGTCCCTGTGGGGGAGGTCCACTTCCACGAGGTGGGGGCCCTGGACGCGGTGGTGGACGTCACCGGCGTGTGCTATTTGGTCCATCTTCTGGCCCCGGACGAGGTGGCGTGCTCCCCGGTGGCGGTGGGCAGCGGCACGGTCCGCACCGCCCACGGCCTCCTGCCGGTGCCCGCCCCGGCCACGGCCCATCTGCTGGAGGGCGTGCCGGTGACCACCGGTGAGGTGGAGGCGGAGCTGTGCACCCCCACCGGGGCGGCGCTGCTGAAGACGCTGGCGGACAGCTTCCGCCCCATGCCGGCGGGCCGGGTCCTGGGCTGCGGCTACGGCTGCGGCACCAAGGATTTCCCCCGGGCCAACTGCCTCCGGGCCTTCCTGCTGGATACGGCGGAGTCCGCCCAGGGGCCTAACGATACCGTGACGGAGCTCCGGGCCAACATCGACGACATGACCGGGGAGGACCTGGGTTTCGCCGCGGAGCGGCTCCTGGCGGCGGGGGCCCTGGATGTAAGCTATATCCCCCTCCAGATGAAGAAGGGCCGCCCCGGGGTCCTGCTCCTGTGCCTGTGCCGCCCTGAGGACGGTGACCGGCTGGCGGCGGAGATCCTGCGCCACACCGCTACCTTCGGCGTGCGGCGGGTGGACTGCGCCCGGTACGCCCTGGCGGTGGACCGGAATGCCCCGCCGGTGGAGACTGAGTGGGGTCCGGTCCGGAGGAAGGCCGGGGCGGGATACGGAATTGAAAAGAGCAAGCCGGAGTACGAGGACCTGGCCGCCGCCGCCCGGGCTGGGGACGTGCCCCTGGAGGCGGCGCGCCGGGCCTTCCGGGAGGGGAAGTGAACGGCGTTTACATCCTCCGCTGCGGCGACGGCAGCCTGTACACCGGCTGGACCAACGACCTGCCCCGGCGGCTGAAGGCCCACCAGGCGGGGAAGGGCGGGCGCTACACCCGCTCCCACCTGCCGGTGGCCCTGGCCTACTGGGAGCCCTGCCCTACCCCGTCGGCGGCCATGGCCCGGGAGCGGGAGATCAAGGCCCTGACCCGGAGAGAGAAGCTGGCCCTCATCGCCGGAACGCGGGAAAATGAGGGGGAGCAAAAACCCTGAAAGTATTTTGACTGCCCCCTTGCAATCGCCGGCGTTTTGGTGTATCATAGGGGTTGCTTTCCCGGACTTTCTCCGGGAGCGCCCCAATTTGCCGGTGTGATGGAATTGGTAGACGTAGTGGACTCAAAATCCACCGCTGGCGACAGCGTACCGGTTCGAGTCCGGTCACCGGCACCAGCTCGTCGCAAGCGTCATATCGCTTACGACGAGCTTTTTCATTTCATAACAAAGCTCATCGTGCGCTCATTCTGCTGCTCCTCACTTCCAAGCCGCAACCGCTGCGCTGAGTTGCGGCTTGGGGCCGCCGCTGTGCGGCGGCATTTTCTTGGAAGCGGGAAAATATCGATTTTAACCGCCCCTTTCACGTCGGAGCAAGCTGGATACCGCTTGCTCCGACGTTTTTGCAAGCGGCAGAGCGCGCCCATGCCGCCGCTCCCTCTCTGTGGAGTGGCAAAACTGGAGGAGAGGAACAAAGCGATGAAGAAGATCCTGCTCATTGGTACCGGCGGCACCATCGCCTCGGAGATGGGAGAGAGCGGCCTGAGCCCGGAGCTCACCAGCCAGCAGCTGCTGCGGTATATCCCGGACATCGAGGACATCTGCGACGTCCGGTGTTTACAGTTGTTCAGCCTGGACAGCACCAACATCCAGCCCAAGCACTGGGTGCGGGTGGCCGACGCCATCCGGGAGCGGTACGGGGAGTACGACGGCTTTGTGGTCAGCCACGGCACCGATACCATGGCCTACACCGCCGCCGCCCTCAGCTACCTGATCCAGCGCAGCCCCAAGCCCATCGTCCTCACCGGAGCCCAGAAGCCCATCGGCTTTGAGACCACCGACTCCAAGCAGAACCTCCGGGACGCCTTCACCGTGGCGGCCTCGGACATGACGGGGGTGGTGCTGGTGTTCAACGGCAAGGTGATATTGGGCACCCGGGCCCGAAAGACCCGGAGCAAGAGCTTCGAGGCCTTCTCCAGCATCAACTACCCGGTGCTGGCCCTGGTCCAGGACGGGCGGCTGATCCGCTATATCCGGCCGGAGTGCGCCCCGGAGCCTATCTTCAGCGACCGGGTGGACGACAAGGTGGCCCTGCTGAAGCTGATCCCCGGCACGGACTGCGGCGTGGTGGACTACCTGCTGGAGCGGAACGACGCCCTCATCATCGAGAGCTTCGGGGTGGGGGGCCTGCCCACCTACAAGGCCGGGGACTTCTACCAGGCGGTGAAGCGGGGGCTGGACCAGGGAAAGACGGTGGTGATGACCACCCAGGTGGAGAACGAGGGCAGCGACCTGTCCGTCTACCACGTGGGCACCGTCATCAAGCGGGACCTGCCCATCCTGGAGGCCTACGACATGACCACCGAGGCGGTGACCGCCAAGCTCATGTGGCTCCTGGGCCAGACCCGGGACCAGGGGGAGGTGGCCCAGCGGTTCTATGTCCCCGTGGCCAGCGACATCCTGGCGGTGAAGTGACGGCGAATATAGTTTCTGACAAGCCTATGGGGAGGCGGTATCCTATACCGCCTCCCCATAATTGCTTTAGTTGTGCTGGCCGGTTCGCTAGTCGTCCACAAACTCAAACAGGTCTTCGACGGTCACATGAAAGACCTTTGCGATGTCCATCGCCAGCTTCAGCGATGGGTTATACCTTCCGTTTTCCAGGTGGACGATGGTCTCCCGCCGGGCGGAGACCAGTTCCGCCAGCTCGCTCTGCTTCAGTCCCGCTTTTTCCCGGCATTCTTTTATCCTTGTTTTCAGCATAGGCGGTCACATCCCCTTCTTGTCGATGACCGCGAACAGGCTGGCCCGGATGAGCGTCAGCAGGAGGATGCCGCCGACAACGAAATACCCGGCGATGATCCCGGAGAAATCCGCGAAGATACAGGCGAGGACAGCCGCGACCATCAGCACATAGGCGACCTTGAGGCAGATGGAATCCGTGGTTTTCAGATTCTCCCGCGCGAATTCATCAAAGATCTTCCGCTTCCGCGCGTAGGAGACCTGCGCCCAGACGAGAGCTCCGGCCAGGACCAAAGTCGACGCGTGGAGATACCGGAAAACAGGGTCGTACCCCTCGACGGTGCACATCCAGTAGTACAGCAGAAGCAAGGCTGCCGGTACAGCTTTCAGGAACATCCATACGCTCAGATTGACAGGTTTGCTTTTCATGATCAAGACCTCCGTGTGAATTATTTATAACTTGATTGTGTTATAAATATATCACTTGGTTTTGGCGATGTCAATAGGAAAAGTGAAATATTTTTAACTTTCCGTTTGACGCGAAGCGAAGGCCGCGGGGCCGGTCCGTCCTCCTTAGAACGGACCGCCCCGCGGCCTTGTCATATAGACGCCCTTTACATCCGGCCGCAGCGGCGGTAGAGCCCCTGGTGGGCCAGGGCCATACAGACCAGGATCACCGCCAGGTACCAGGGCAGGAGGGAGGCGCTGATGTGGTTGGCCATGAGGCCGAAGAGGGGCGGCATCAGGCAGGTGCCCACATAGGCGCTGGCCATCTGGATGCCGATGAGGGCCTGGGACCGGTCCGCCCCGAAGAGCTCCGGGGTGGCGTGGATGGCGCAGGGGTAGATGGGGGCGCAGCCCAGACCCGTCAGGACGAACCCCGCGAAGGCCGCCGCCGGTCCCAGGGGCAGCAGCAGGGCCAGGACGCCCACAGTGATCACCGCCAGCCCCAGCCGGACCATGCTCCGGTCGCTCAGGCGCATGGTCAGAAACCCGCTGAGGGCCCGGCCCCCGGTGACGCCCAGGTAAAACAGGCTGGCGCAGCCCGCCGCCGTCTGCTCATCCAGGCCCCGGGCCAGGACCAGGTAGCTGCTGGCCCACTGTCCCGCGGTGGTCTCCAGGGCGCAGTAGCAGAAGAACAGCAGCATCATCTCCCGGGTTCCGGGGGCCGTGATGGCCCGGCGCAGGGGGAGGGCCTGTTCCTCTCCACTTTCCGCCGCCCCGGACCGGCCCTTCCACAGACCCAGGCTCAGCACCAGGATCACTGTCAGGCCGATCTGCAGGAAGCTGATGTACCGGTAGCCCATGTTCCACCCCTGGCCGCCGGCCAGGGCAAAGGTCATGGCGTAGGGGCCCAGGGAGGCCCCGATGCCCCACATGCAGTGGAGCCAGCTCATGTGGCGGCTGGTGTAGTGGAGGGCCACATAGTTGTTCAGCGCCGCGTCCACGCTGCCCGCCCCCAGGCCGTAGGGCACCGCCCACAGGCACAGGGCCAGGAAGGAGCGGCTGACGGAGAAGCCGAGGAGGGCGGCGGCGGTGACGCCCACGCTGAGGGCGGTGACCCCGCCGGCGCCCAGCCGCCGGGTCAGCCGGTCGCTGCAAAGGCTGGAGACGACGGTGCCGGCGGAGATGATCATGGAGATGATCCCCATGTAGGACACCGGGACCCCCAGCTCCCCGTATATGGTGGGCCAGGCGGAGCCCAGCAGGGCGTCCGGCAGACCCAGGCTGATGAAGGACAGGTAGATGACGGCAAGAAGAAGATGGACCATAGCGCGTTTCCTCCCTGGCCCCAATGGGGCGGCGGCTTTTTCGCTGTCCCGGCCGGGCGAAATGCCGCGGGCTTTGCCTCTGGGACCAGCGCCGCGTTATTATAGCCTGTCTTATCCCGGTTGTAAAGGGGGCAGGCGGAGAAAAGTAAGGTTCTGAAACGAACAAAATTAGGCGTGACAAAGGGTAGAGGCTGTGATATACTATCCTGCGGCGAGGGGACAGCCCTCGGGAAAGGAAGACAAATCTCTATGGAGGGAAATCAACGCGGCGGCGACACCACCGCCCAGCTGGGTACGGCGCCCATCGGCGGCCTGCTGCTGAAGCTGGCCCTGCCCACAGTGGTGGCCCAGCTGGTGAACTTACTATATAATATTGTAGACCGGATCTACATCGGCCACATGCCGGATGTGGGGACAGTGGCCCTGACCGGCGTAGGCCTGTGCTTCCCGGTGACCTACCTCATCTCCGCCTTTACCTACCTTGTGGCCCAGGGCGGCGCGCCCCGGGCGGCCATCGCCATGGGCCAGGGCAACGACAAGACGGCGGAGGAGATCATGGGCAACTGCTTCACCTGCCTGATCGCGGTGTCGCTGGTGCTGACGGCGGCCTTCTGGCTGTGGGGCGAGCCTCTGCTGTGGCTGTTCGGGTGCAGCGAGGAGACCATCATCTACGCCCTGCCCTACATGCGGATCTATGCCGGCGGATCGATCTTTGTGATGATGGCCCTGGGCATGAACCTCTTCATCACCACTCAGGGCTTCACCCGCTTTTCCATGCTCACCGTGGTGGCGGGCGCGGTGTGCAACATCGTGCTGGACCCCATCTTTATCTACGCCCTTGACATGGGGGTGGAGGGCGCGGCCCTGGCCACGGTGATCTCCCAGGCCCTCTCCGGCGTGCTGATCGTTTTGTTCCTGGTGGGGAAGCGGACGGAGCTCCGCCTGCGGGTCCGGTATTTCCGTCCCAAGCTGAAGGTGATGGCGCCGGTGGCGGCCCTGGGACTGGCGCCCTTCATCATGCAGGTGACGGAGGCGCTGCTGAATATCTCCTTTACCAATTCCCTCCAGCGCTACGGCGGCGACATTGCCGTGGGCGCCATGACGGTGGCCAGCACCATCATGCAGATGGTCTGGATCCCCAACCAGGGCATTGGCCAGGGGGCCCAGCCCATCATCAGCTACAACTACGGGGCGGGGAATGTCCAGCGGGTGAAGGAGGCCTTTCGCTGGCTGGTGACGGTGAGCCTGACCTTCACCATGGTCATGTGGGCCCTGATCCAGCTGTTTCCCACGTTCTTCATCCGCATTTTCAACGACAACGAGGAGCTGCTGAACACTGCCGTGTGGACGCTGCGGCTGTACACCGCGTCCATGGGGCTCTTCGGCATCCAGATGGCGGTGCAGCAGACCTTCACGGCCATCGGCCGGGCCAAGGCGTCCCTCTTTATCGCCTGCCTGCGGAAAGTGATCCTGCTGATCCCCTTGATTTTCCTGCTGCCCATGTTCTTTGAGAATAAGGTGTTCGCGGTGTTTCTGGCGGAGCCGATCAGCGACTTCATCTCCGTGGTGGTGTCGGCCATCACCTTCTTCTTCGTGTTCGGCCGGGCCATGCGGGACCTGGAGAATCCGGAGACGAAAACCTTATAATTTTGTAAAATCTTGAATTTCCCACTTTCCTTTGCGGCATGGTTATGGTAAACTATCGTCGATACTTGTCGAACGCCCGCCGGAGATCCGCGAGAAAGTGAGAAGACTTATGAAGAAATTCCTGTCCTTATTTCTGAGCGCGCTTGTGGTGCTGACCCTGCTGCCCTCCGGGGCCCTGGCCGTGGAGATCTTCGCCACCAGCGACGAGGGGGTGGCTCTCATTGAGGAATTTGAGGGCTACCGCGACATGCCCTATGCCGACGACCGGGGGAACTGGTACATCGGCTACGGCACTGCCTGCGATCCGGCGGACTACCCTGACGGCATCACCGAGGAGGAGGCGGACATGCTCTTCCGTGAGGACCTGGCGGATACGGAGGAGAAGGTCAACGGCCTGCTGCTGGACTATGGCATCTCCGTCACCCAATACCAGTTTGACGCCATGGTTTCCATGACCTATACCCTGGGCACCCAGTGGATGAACCCCACCTACCGGTTCTGCTCCTACCTGATCCAGGGGATCGACAACTACACCGAGGCGGAGGTGGTCAACGCCATTGCCACCTGGTGCCACCAGGGGACCCAGGTGCTGGACCACCTGGTGGAGCGGCGGCTGCGGGAGGCCTACCTCTTCCTCTACGGGGAGTATGACAATGCCGGGCCCGACGATTACTGCTACATCCACTTTGAACCTGCGGGGGGAGAAGTGGAGAACCAGACTGTGTTCTACCCGGTGGGCTACGCCTATGGGGAGCTGCCCACCCCGGTGTGGAGCGATCTGACCTTCCAGGGCTGGTATACCGATGACGGGGACCTGCTCACCGGGGAGGAGATCGCTGACGGCAACCTCACTGTCACCGCCCGGTGGAGCGGCGAGGCGCCGGCGGAAGAGGAGGAGCTGGATCTATCCAACTGGGTCAACCCCTTCTCCGATGTGGTGGAGAGCGACTGGTACTTCACCTACGTCCGAGAATTGAACGCCAAGGGCGTGGTGGGGGGCTATCCCGACGGGACCTTCCAGGCCGGGCGGGACCTCACCGCCGGGGAGGCCCTGAAGATGATTTTGATGGCGGCGGGCTACCCGGAGCAGGAGATGACCGACAGCCACTGGGCCTCCGGCTACCTGGCCCTGGCTCTGGAGCTGGGATGCCTGTATGAGGGGGAGATCATCAGTCTGGACGACCCCATCACCCGCCTGACCGTGGGCCGGGTGGCGGCGGTGGCCATGGGCCTGAGCCCCAGCGACGGCACGCCGCCCTTCGCGGATACATATGACGGCTACCTGACGGCGCTTTATGAGGAGGGCATCCTCACCGGTACCGTGGAGGGCCGCTACCGCTACTACCACCCGGAGGAGAGCATCAACCGGGGGGAGATCTGCGCCATCGTCTCCCGGATCAGCAGCTGGGAGTACGAGGAGGATCGGGACCCGGCCCAGGTGGGGTACATCACCTACCGCAACAACTACTATCCCCTGGAGCGTGAGGCGGCGGTGGCCCCCTATGACAGCAATCTCTTTGTCCAGAATGGCAGCGTCATGTACTACAACGACCCCGGCTACACCACGGCCATCGGCATCGACGTGTCTTCCCACCAGGGGGAGATCGACTGGCAGCAGGTTGCCGCCTCCGGCGTGGAGTTCGCCTTGATCCGCCTGGGCTTCCGGGGCTACGGCCAGGAGGGCACCATCAACCTGGACCAGTACTTTGTCCAGAACATCACCGGGGCCAAGGCTGCCGGACTGAAGGTGGGGGTTTATTTCTTCTCCCAGGCCGTCAATGAGACGGAGGCCGTGGAGGAGGCGGAGTTCGTCCTGGACAATCTCGCCCAGGTAGGGGTGGCCTTGGACTACCCGGTGGTCTACGACTGGGAGACCGTCAGCTCCAGCAGTGCCAGGACCCGGAACATGGACGGCGATACCCTCACCGACTGCGCCATCGCCTTCTGCGAGACGGTGGCCGAGGCGGGCTACACCCCCATGCTCTACTACAACAACTTCGTGGGCTACACCATGTATGATCTGGACCGGCTGACGGACTACGACGTCTGGTTCGCCCAGTACGGCGTCACCTGGCCCACCATGTACTACGACTACCGCATCTGGCAGTACTCCGACAGCGGGTCCATCCCCGGTATCGAGACTCGGGTGGACATGAACATTGCGTTTATTCCTTATTGATCATTCTCTGTGGGGCCTCCCCGGCCCCACACCCCGGGTTACTTTTTCGACGCCGAAAAAGTAACCAAAAAGGCGCATAAGGGAGGGACCCTTTCGATGGGGTCCCTCCCTTATGTATCCCTCCTCCGCGACGACACAAAGGGGGGCGCGCGTCGGCACAAGCTCCGCATCCCTCATCCTGCCGCAAGCGTCAGGCTTCGGTCGCTTCGCGGCGCCTCCTTCTTCCTCGGCAAACGCTACGCTGGTTTGCCTCGGAACGGCCCCTGCGGGGCCGTTTTTTACCGATTCCCGGTGGATTAACCCTGTTCGACGGTGAAAACGCCTCGAAGGGATTGCTGGGGGGAGAATCCAAAGAGGGGGCCGCAGCCCCCTCATTGGTCGTTGCGGGGGGTG
>NBJMC04203__coassemble_658_pt1 | contig 17893 bp, 18 predicted proteins | sample NBJMC04203__metabat2_high_PE_008 | metagenome-assembled genome bin NBJMC04203
GATCATCTTCTTTCCCTCGATACTACTCCCCGCATACAGGTCGGCCCAGGACATACCCTGCATAGACTGGACGCCGTGGATCAATACAGGGAGTGTCTGAACGGTAAATCCGCATTTTTTGAAAAATGCGTGGATGAACTTCTCCTGTAAAGAGGAATGTTCATCATCACAGAGATCCAGATAGTCGCACACCAGCGAACACCACTGTGGTCCCTCCAGCCCCAGAGCAAACACGGCAAAGGTGCCGGGCATCGCACAGGCTTCATCCGCGAGGTTTTGGTACCACTCAAACTCCCGCATAGCCAGGCGAGCGTATCGCTCCATAGCTGGATGCAGATTGGGGTGCTGCACAGCGCAGGCAAAGAGCTGATTGATTCCCTTTTTGGGCAGGCCGGGAATGGGCAGGTAAATCTTCTCCGGCCCACGGAACTCCACCGAGTAACTGCGGGGAAATTCCTCCTGCTCCAGCACCGCGCACAGGTAGAGGTCCGCGTAGTCCATCCCAAGCTTCTCCAGGGAGGTGTCCAGGCCCTTCCCGGCCGCCTCATAGCCGTAGTCCTGGAGCCACAGCTTGCTAGTGATGAAGATCTCCTCCCGGGGGATGCCGCTGTCCCGGACCGCACGGCCCACGTCCGCCTCATTGAAGTAGGCCGCCGCCGTGTCGATATGCCGGTATCCGGCATCGAGGGCCGTCCGCACCGCGTCATAGGTGGGGCCGTCGGTGGGGATCAGAAACACGCCAAATCCCACAGCCGGGATTTTGTTGCCGTCATTCAGTGTGATGGTCGTCATGATAAAACACTCCTTATGATATAATTTTTTCTACGCGGAAGCGTGATGTTTCTTCCCTTACTGCATCTGCCGTTCCCAAAAGTCGATGGCCCGATCGAGCCACCCCTCGGCCACTGTCCCCTCGCCCAGGCCGAAGCCGTGGGGAAGGCCCTCAAACACCTCGATCTCCGCATCAGTCCCATTCTCTTGGATGTGCCGCACCCGCTCCTCCATGGTGCGGTAGGAGGCGATACCGTCGCGGGTGCCCACACAGCAGTAGGTGGGCGGCTCGTCCCTGGTCACCTCGGACAATCCGGTGTACTGCATGATGACCGCCGCCGGGCGGGGATAGGACTGCTCCCCAAATTCTTCCGTGCCGTAGGTTCCAAGCCAGGCCGCCATCCGCGCCCCGGCGGAGCCGCCCCACAGGGAGTAATCTGTCATGTCGATGTCCAGCTCCTCCGCGTGCTCGTGGAGGAAGGCAATGGCCCGGGCCAGATCCTCACAGGCGGTCTGGGCGCCGGGGCGGTAGATCAGGGCGAAGGCGTTATAGCCCTGCTTGGACAGCTCCAGGGCGTGGGGGAAGCTGTCCTGCATGGCGCCCACATAGACAAAGCCGCCGCCGGCGTTGCAGATGGCAACCTTGCCGCCCGGTTCCCCCCGAAAGAAGAACAGGCCGGTGTCCTCCTTGTCCGGGTCCGCCGCTTTCTCTTCCTCGGTGTAGATGTCATAAAAGACCGTGTCGCCGGCGGCGGCCCGCTCCCCCAGGGTGTTGACGATCTCCACCGTCTTGTCCGGGTTGATGTCGTTGTACCAGACCAGGACATCCCCCACATCCTCCAGGGTCATGTCCTCGGGAATGGTCCGGTCCACCGGAAAGAGCAGACGGCCGTAATCGCCAAAGACAGGATCATTCATCACGTCCCGGACCAAGGTGCCGCGGGTCGCCGGTTCAAATTCCTCATGCGCACCCACTTGATCTCCGAAAAAGGTCTGCAGGGCGTGGTACAGATACCGCTCGCAGGCGTCGATGTCATGCCGGCCGCCCTGGATGATGGCGTAGTGGAGGTTATCGGCGGTAAACAGGTCCCGTGTCAGCATCTCCTGGATCTGGCTGTCCGTCTGGTCCCAGATGGGGTCGCTGGTGCCGATGCCCTGATAGATGTAGAAGTCGTCCCCGCTCCAGCCGCCGTCGGCCACCACCTGTTCCAGATAGTCCACTGTCTCCACTGGATAATTCCGACCGCCGTAGTTGCCCATGATCCAGCAGTCCCCGCTCATGGGGACGAAGTATTTGATGTAGTCCAGGTTGTAGATGAACTGATACCAGGTGGTGACCGCCCCCAGGGAGAAGCCGCCGAAGGCCCGGTGCTCCCGGGACGCCCGGAGGCCCTCCTCCGTCACATCCTCTGCGTAGGTGTGGTAATGGCTCTCCACATAGGGAATCAGGTTCTCCCGCAGGTCCCGGTGGAACACGGACAGCTCCTCCACGGACCGGGAGAAGCCCTGGGACTGGTTCTGTGCGTCAAAGGTGGCGCACACCACGATCACCGGGGGGATATCCCCGTTTTCCACCATGTGGTCCAGCATGGGGACGATGCCGCTCTGGGCCGGGTCGAAAAAGTCCCCCGCCGTCATGGTCCACCCGTGCATCAGGTAGAGGACGTCATACCGGGTCTCCTGGTCCGGCTCGTCATAGCCGTAGGGCAGATACACATAGGCGGTCTTTTGGATGGCGGGCTCCGCGGCGTCCGTGTAGTCCCGGCTGTCGTAGGTGATTTCCACCACCTGCCCGGGGTGGTCGGAGGGGGCAAAGTATTCCTCCGGCACCGCGCTGATATACTCGGTCTGCCCCCGCGGTGCGGGATCTTCGCGGTCTATATCTTCCGCGGTCCCCACTGCCTGGGTGGTCTGCTCCTGCTGGGCCTGTGCTGTACCGGCTTCGCCGCCGCACGCCGCCAGGCCCAGCAGGGCCGCTGCCAGAAGTCCAGCAAAGACGAATTGCTTCATGTCATATTACCTCTTGTGGAAGAGAGAGCGATTGGGCCCTCGCGGAATGGACAGCGGGCAGGGCCTGGCACAGTGTCAGGCCCTGCCCGCCGCTTCAAGGGCGTTCTTATTCGTGAATTTTCATCTGGTGGAGCATCTGGACAAACTTGGGGTCGCTGTGGTCCACGATCTCGCTGTGGCCGATGTCCAGCCCCGCGATCTCCGCCATGTCCTCGTTACTGAGCTGGAAGTCCCAGATGGCCATATTCTGCTCCATGCGCTCCTTGTGGACGGACTTGGGGATGACGGTGACGCCCCGCTGGACGTTCCACCGCAGGGCCACCTGTGCGGCGCTCTTGCCGTACTTCTGGCCGATGGCGCTCAGCACGGGGTGGGTGAAGATGCCGTGGTTGCCCTCGGCAAAGGGGCCCCAGGCCTCGGGGTGGACGCCGTACTGCTTCATAAGAGCCAGGGCGTTCTCCTGCTGGAAGAAGGGGTGCAGCTCCACCTGGTTGACGGCGGGCTTGACCTCCACCGTCTCGCACAGGTCGGCCAAGCGGTTGGGGTAGAAGTTGCACACGCCGATGGCCTTCAGCTTGCCCTCCTTGTAGGCCTCCTCCATAGCCCGGTAGGCGCCGATATAGTCGCCCATGGGCTGGTGGAGCAGGTACAGGTCGATATAGTCCAGCCCCAGCTTCTGCAGGGAGGTCTCGATGGCCTTCTTGGCGCCCTCATAGCTGGCGTCCTGGACCCACAGCTTGGTGGTGATGAACAGCTCCTCCCGGGGCACCCTGGAACCGCGGAGCGCCCGGCCAATCGCCGCTTCATTTTCATAAGATGCGGCGGTGTCAAACAGGCGGTATCCAGCTTCCAGGGCCTCTGAAACACACTGCTCGCACTGTGCGGCGTCCTTGATCTGGAATGTGCCGTAGCCGATCATGGGCAGCTCCACACCGTTGGAAAGGGACCTGTACTGCATGGTGTCAAGCCTCCTTTTACCTGATTTCTTGCTGATGAACGCATTGTAGGCCCATTTTCCCACAAAGTACAGTGCCGATTATGCAGAGCGCTATAACTGAAACGCATACTCTTCTCCCTTGCAATCCGATGGGACGGCTGTTACAATAGTTGCAAGGCGGTGATGATTGTGTTTGATATCTACCAGTTGGAGCAGCTTTTGGCCTTCGCGGAGTATGGGACCCTGTCTGGCGCCGCAGAGCGCCTGCACGTGTCCCAGCCTGCCCTCAGCCGCTCTATGCAGCGGCTGGAAACGGAGCTCCAGGTTCCGTTGTTCGACAGACAGAAGAATAAAATTGAGTTCAATGAAAACGGCCGCATGGCAGCGGACTGCGCGCGGCAGGTCATGGACAAGTGCCAGGACATGATCAGCCGCCTCCAGGCCTTTGACCGCAGCCAGCGTACGATTTTAGTGGGCTCCTGTGCGCCGGCCCCTTTGTGGGAGATCCCGCCGGTCCTGTCCGATCTCTATCCAGACCGGACGATCTCCTCGGAGATGCGGGAAAATGATATGCTCCTCCAGGGCCTGCGGGATGACGTCTACCAGCTGATCATCCTGCCGTACCCCGTGGAGGAGCCCGGGATTACCTGCGTAAAGTATGGCGAGGAACATCTGTATTTTTCCCTGCCTCCGGCGCATCCGCTCTCCGGAAGCAAGGGACTCTATATGAGGGATCTCAACGGTGAGACGATGCTCCTGCGGAACCGTCTCGGCTTTTGGCGGGATGTGACTGATCAAAAAATGCCGGATACCCGCTTTCTGGAGCAGGAGGATATTGCGTTCAATGAGCTTGTGAAGTCTTCTGCATTGCCAAGTTTTACAACAGATGTGGCCTTTCGCCGGGAGGGAAATCCCGTAAACCGGGTCAATATCCCGATTCTGGATGAGGAGGCAAATGTGACTTACTATTGTTTATATAAGCCACACGGGCGGAATGATCTGAGCGCTTTTCTGAAAACACTTCCGACCGCTTGATTTTTTCACAAACTTCTCCGTAAATTCTGAGCTGTTTACAGGGAAAAATACCTTGCGCGTTTTCTTGATTAAAACCACAATGCAGGAAGAACATCGCCGAAAAAGTCTCCCGCCCTTTGCCGACTGTAATCGGCAAAGGGCGGGAGACTTTTTGACCACATAACGCACCACAGGCGGCGCCCAATGGACTACCTACTTCCTAGGCTCCAGGGCGCTGTGGAGCCGGTCGGTGATGGCGCCCTGGAAGATCGGCGTGGAGTGTCCGTGGAGGGTCTCCAGACCGGCGGCGGCCATGCGCGGGTCGATCTGACCGGCCATGCTCAGGTCCATGTCGAAGATGAACTTGACCTCCGGATCCTGGGGGGCGTTGGGGGCCTTCTGTTTGACCATGCCGGGGCCGGCGTGGACCTTGGCCCGGCAGGTGCTGTCCAGCAGCAGCTCCACATCCACGGAGCACTTGGGCGTCCTGGCCTCGTTCACATCCTCCTCCGCCAGGACCCCCAGATAGGCCGGGGCAATCAGGTCACGCCAGGGCTCCCCCTCCAGGTCCAGGGCCTTCCGGGAGAAGATGTTCACATACCGCAGGCCGATGCGCTCGAAGAAGGCGGGCTTGTAGATACGGATGAACTGGGCCAGGGGGAGGTCCAGCTGCTGGCCGAAGTGCTCCCACCCGGGGTAGGCCACGGTGGACAGGGAGATGAAGTTCTGGGTCAGATTCAGCTTCCACTTGCCGTCGGCGGAGATAAAGTTGTAGTTTGTGATGGGCTGTGCCTGCTCCAGACGGGCGTTGGGAGTGCCCAGGCCGGTGATCTTGGGAGCGGGCTGCTCCCGCTTGGCGGCGTACCGGGGAAAGATGGTCCGGACGGCCTCCTGGAACTCGGCGGGCTCCTTGGCCCCGATGGACAGGATGGCGGGGAAGCGGAGCTGGCAGATCACCTCCGCCAGCTGGGGACGGTCGTAGTGGACCCGGGGATTATCGGCGTATAGCATGGAGTAAGCTCCTCCTCTGTTTTTTCACTATTGTATCCCCTGGCCGGGAAAAAGTCAAACAGTCTCACGAGACCATATCAAAGTAGGCCTCACGAGACCATATCAAAGTAGGCCCCGGTATGGCACTGGACGTTCAGCAGGGACAGGACGACGTCCGGCTGGATCTCCTCCAGCAGAGCCTTGACGCTGCCGTCGTAGTACCGGGCGTCGATCATGTGGAGCTCCCCCGCCGCCAGGGACAGGTAGGGTCCCGGAGCGATGGCGAAGGACTCCCGCAGCACCGCCACCACCGGCCCGTCGGGATCGTCCAGGTTTTCCACCGTCAGGTAGGGGCAGTCCCCCTGGATCACCGCGCCGTAGCTGTTGCTGCGGTAGTAGTCCTCGGATGGGATCTCCTCCTCGTCGTAGAGGATGGAGAAGTCCCCCTCCCGCACCACGCCGTCGCCGGGGACAGTCAGCCGCAGATGGGTGGGGAAGTCGGGCACCGGCAGGACGAAGTCCTCCGGCTGGGCAAAGGCCAGGGTGACCTTCCGGCCCTGGGAGCCCAGGAAGGCGTCCTCCCACACCCGGGACTGGTATTTGTCCGGGTCCAGGGGGCTGGTGTCCAGCCCGAGGCCGTAGCGGCTGTTGAGCTCCTCCGCCATGGCCCCGGCCGCCCAAAGCCCCGTGGCCATGGTCCAGTGGTGGTCGGTGACGTAGAAGCAGCTATAGTGGTCCAGGCTGTCGGCGTGGAGGCTCTCCCGCAGGTCCAGCCACGCCACGCCACGCTCCTCCAGCATCCGCAGCAGCCAGCTCGCCTCGGCGTTGTTGTTGGTCATCTCCGGCAGGGGAAGCTCGTTGTCGATCTGACAGAGCTTGCAGGGGGCCTGGACGTAGAGGAAGGGGCAGCCCAGTGTCTCCTCCGTCCAGGCGGCAAAGTCCGCCACGGTGATGTCCGGCTCCGTCAGATAGTAGTAGAAGTTGCCGATGGACTCCAGATAGCCGTTGTGTAAGCGCACCACCTCCGGGTCGGTGCTCTCGAAGATCCACTTGCCCAGGGACCGATTGAGGCGGGCGTTGGCCTCCTGGAGGACCATCCGCCCGGGGAGCTCCGTGGTGCAGAAGGCCCGGCAGGTGTCCTCGAACCACTTCACCAGGGACACGTAGGTCGGGCCCTCCGGGCCGGGATCATAGTAGGACAGGCCCACCGGCTCCTGCCGGCCTGTGCCCACCCGGACCACGCCGGTGAGGACCAGGACCAGACAGATCCCCAGAACCGCCAGAAAGACGGCGGCGGTGAAATTTTCCGCTTTCTTCTTCACAGCCCGTCTCCTCCCGTCAGAAATTGAAATAGATGAAGGGGTTGTAGGTGCTGCCCACCACGTACGTCAGCACCAGGAGCAGCACCGCCACGGACCCGGCGGCGGAGAGGCAGGCCCGGGGGGCCTCCGGCACCCGCCGCCACAGCTTGTCCCAGGGCAGGCAGCAGGCCACCGCCGCCGCCAGATAGAACTTCATGTTGCCGAAGTAGTAGAGAAAGTCGTTGATGTCCCCCCGGCCCCCGGTGAACAGGGCGGCGAAGTAGTCCCCTGCGGCGGCCACGTTCTCCGCCCGGAACAGCACCCACAGCATCAGCACCCAGAAGAGGGTCCAGGGCCGGCGGAGGGCGCCCAGGCGCCTGTCGATATGCCCGTACTTCTCCGCCATCAGCAGGAGAAAGTACCCCAGGCCCCAGAGGAGGAAGGTCCAGTTGGCCCCGTGCCAGATTCCGGTGAGGAGCCACACCACGAAGAGGTTGAACAGATGACGTCCGGCGCTGACCCGGTTGCCCCCCAGGGGGATGTAGACATAGTCCCGGAACCAGGTGGACAGGGAGATGTGCCAGCGCCGCCAGAAGTCGGTGATGGAGGTGGCCAGATAGGGTTTGTTGAAATTCTCCAAGAAGTGGAAGCCGAACATCCGGCCCATGCCGATGGCCATATCGCTGTAGCCGGAGAAGTCGAAGTAGATCTGAAGCCCGTAGGCCACGGCTCCCAGCCAGGCCATGGGGGCGGAGAGGGAGGGGAGGGTGTCGAAGGCGGCGTCGGCCAGGATGGCCATGTTGTTGGAGAGGATCACCTTTTTCCCCAGGCCCGCGATAAACCGGGGCACACCGCCCCGGAAGTCCTCCCAGGTCTCCCGCCTGCCGTGGATCTCCTGGGCGATGGTCTCATACCGGACGATGGGCCCGGCGATGAGCTGGGGGAAGAAGGACACATACAGCCCCACATCCAGGACGCTCCGCTGGGCGGGGGAGCGGCGGCGGTAGACGTCGATGACGTAGCTCATGGCCTGGAAGGTGTAGAAGGAGATGCCGATGGGCAATGCCAGGTCGATCTCCGGCATGGGCAGGCCCAGAGCGCCCAGATTTAGGCAGACAAAGCCCAGATACTTGAAAATGAACAGCCCCGCCAGATTGAGGACCACCGCCGCCCACAGCCAGAACCGCCGGCGGGGCCCCTCCCCCTCCACCATCCGGCCGAAGAACCAGTTGGCGGCGATGGAGGCCAGCAGCAACACCACATTCACCGGCTCACCCCAGGCGTAGAAGAAGAGGGAGACCAGCAGCAGGAAGATGTTGCGGAACCGCCGCCCGCGGAAGAAGGGGTTGTAGTAGACCAGCAGCACACAGGGCAGAAACAGGAAGAGAAACTCGGCGGAGGAGAAAATCATGGCAGGGACCCTCCCGCGGCATATGGCATATTGGGATGTGTCGGGATCATCGCTGTGCAGATGACGCTTGTAAACCGAACAAAATTGTAGCAGTTTTTCTCATGCTTGTCAAGATAGGGGACTTTGCCAGCCTCTCCCCGGTCTGCCAGCATTTACGCCTTGCACCGGGGGGGTGTGTCCGCTATACTGTCCGACGGAGGGGCAGGCCGGGGCTGCGGCCAAAATCCCATTCGCGGCCCGGCGGCGCTCCGCCCCATGGAAAGAATGTGCGCCGGACAGAACCGACTTTGTCAGCCGCCCCGGCCCCTCCAAATTCTCAAGATAGGAGCGAATGATATTATTGTAAAAAAATGCAAATGGATGATTTGTCTCCTGGCCGTGGCCCTGTCCCTGGGTCTGGGGCAGACCGCCCAGGCTTATGAGCGGGCAGTGGAGATTACTGTGGACGGCGAGACACTGTCCCCCGCCGCCTTCGCTGTGGACGGCGTCACCTACGCCCCCATGGTGGCCCTGCTGGATGCTATGGGGGGCTGGGATACCACCTGGGACCGGGTCTCCCGCACTGCCACCAGCGAGACGGACCGTTTCACCTTGGCTGTTCCCGTAGGACAGCGGTATGTCGCCGTTGATGGTCAGCGCCACACCATCAGCGCCCCCAATCTGATTCGAAACGGCCGTACATACGTCCCCCTGCGGGCGGTGGCCGAGCTGCTGGGGGCGAAGGTGACCTTCACCAGCTGGAGCGCCCCGGTGAAGGTGACCACCGGCGAGAGCGGGAGCTACAGTCAGGAGGACCTCTACTGGCTCAGCCGCATCATCAGCGCCGAGAGCCAGGGGGAACCCCTGGCGGGACAGATCGCCGTGGGCAACGTGGTCCTCAACCGGGTGGCCCACAGCGACTTTCCCAGCACCGTCAAGGACGTGATCTTTGACACGAAGCACGGCGTCCAGTTCACCCCTGTGGCCAACGGGGCCATCTACTGGGAGCCTACGGCCCAGAGCGTGAAGGCCGCCCAGATGGCCCTGGAGGGTTCCAACACGGTGGGAAAGAGCCTGTACTTCTTCAACCCCAGCCTGTCCCAGGGCACGTGGATCGTCCAGAACCGGACCTACCACTCCACCATCGGCAACCACAGATTCTATCTGTAAAATAAGCGGGAGGAGGTCCGCCGCATTTCGCGGCGGGCCTCCTCTATCACTCCGTTACCTGCGGCCATGGGCCGTCGGCCCTGGCCTTCACAAAGTCGTACACAGCCTGGCCGTTGAGCGCCAGGACCTGGTACGGCCCCACAAAGCGCGCCAGGGTACTCGCGTCAGAGCCCGCCGCAATATACAACAGCGGCTCCTCCTCCGCGTATCCACTCAGCAGATACGCGTTTTCATTGTTCTCGTCCAGCATGATATACAGATTGAATGTGGTAGCCCACCCCGGGAAGTTCTTTCTCAGCTCCAGGTCATCCGCGTCGATCTCGTTTAAGATCCCTGTCAGCTCGCGGATCTCACTGTCGGAGAGGCTGTACGTTTTCGTGAATACCTCTCTATGGTAGGGATCGCTTATGGGGACCCCGGCGATCCCGTCAGCGGTCACTGTCTGGCACCACTGCAGGAAGGGAGAGGTCTCCACTCGATGGCGGAGCAGCCATTGCAATCCGAATACACTTAATGAGCAAAGAAGCAGCAAGGCAATAATGATCGCAAGATAATGCTTTCTAATGAATTTGACGAAATTCATATCAAGTTCTCCTTAGCGGTTATCGCAAAATCTTCCACGCGCAGTAAACCAGCAGCAAAGCCATGACGGCGTTGGCGGGGCGCTGGTGGCGGGAGAGGAAGCGGCTGAGGGCCGCGCCGCAGGCCAGCCACACCAGCCCGTAGGTGAAGGCCTGAAGGGCCAGGGACAGCGCCATGGCCGCCAGGGCGGGAGGGGCGGTGAAGTGGGGAAGCAGGTAGTTGGAGATGATGGAGATCCCCAGCAGGATCACCTTGGGATTGATAAACTGCATGAGAAGCCCGGTGAGAAAGTCCCCTTTTCCCGGGTCCCGCCCCTCCGTGTCCTTGCGGTTCAGGCACTTCCAGGCCTGATAGAGCATGTAGGCGGCGCCCACCAGGCGCATCAACGGCTGAAAGAGGGGTAGAGCGTCGTAAAGGACCTTGGAGAAGGCCAGGCACAGCAGCATGACGGCGCTCAGCCCGCACAGCATCCCCAGGTTCAGCCAGATCCCCCGGCGAAAGCCCTTCCGCCGCCCCTGCTCCAGAGCCATCAGGGTGTTGGGGCCGGGGGTGGCGAAGGACACCAGGCAGTAGAGGAGAAAGTCCGCGGTGGGAAACATAGGCGCCTCCTGTGGTCGATAAGAGATCAGGCGGGCGAGTGGGCCGCCCGCCTGATGCGATGATGTACGCTTACTTCTCCTCCACGGAGAGGATGCCCATGGGGCAGGCCTTGGCGCAGATGCCGCAGGCGATGCACTTGCTGGGCTTGTCGGCGCTGGGGGCCATGACCATTACATGCATGGGGCATGCCTCCACGCACTTGCCGCAGCCCACGCACTTCTTCTTGTCGATCATGTACACGCCCTTGGCGTTCTGGCTGATAGCCCCCTCGGGGCAGGTTCTGGCGCACTTGCCGCACATGATGCAGCTCATCACCTTGGGCTCGCCGTCGGCCTTGGCGGTGATGCGGATGCAGCTGAGATCCGGGTCAAAGGTCTTGTAGAACGCCTCGGAGCAGGCCCGGACGCAGCTCAGACATGCCTTGCAGGGGTTCTCCTTGCTGACAACTAATTTTTTCACGGTAGGAAGCCTCCTGATCTATGAATTGTCCCACCGCTATCCTACCAGATACTCTGTTAAAAAGCAAACAATATTTTTCAGGAGTTTGGGGACGCCTTGCCTCGTTCTGCGGCACGAGGGCCTGCCGGGCGTATCGCGGACAGCGGCTTGAATCGAAAAAAGCCGCTGCAGAAGCCTCGTGGTCAAACCCGCATAAGTTTCGGCGCTCGCGCGGGGCGGAAAGCTTGCAGGGGTGGGAAAGATGTGATATACTGCTGTCTGCTATCCCAAGCAAAGAAGGATAAGAGAGGAGGCGGGGCTATGGCGGAGAAGAGCGGGATCAAAATCGCCGCCCAGAACCGGAAGGCCCACCACGACTACTTTGTGGAGGACCGGTTCGAGGCGGGCATCGAGCTGTTCGGCACGGAGGTGAAATCCATCCGGGCCGGTACACTGAACCTGAAGGACGCCTACTGCATCGCCAAGAACGGTGAGATCTACGTCCACGGTATGCACATCAGCCCCTATGAGCACGGCAACATCTTCAACAAGGACCCGGTGCGCCCCCGCCGCCTGCTGATGCACAAGCGGGAGATCAACAAGCTCCAGGCCCGGGCCCAGCAGGACGGCATGGCCCTGGTACCCCTGAGCGTCTATTTCAAAAACGCCAGGGTGAAGGTGGAGGTGGGGCTCTGCCGGGGCAAGAAGAACTATGACAAGCGGGACGCCATGGCCCAGCGGGACGCCAAGCGGGACATGGACCGGGTCATGAAGAGCTACAACCGCTGATTTTTAAGAACACAGACAAGGAGATTTGAAACATGAGCAATCCCATCGTCACCATCGAGCTGGAAAATGGTCAGGTCATGCGGGGGGAGCTGTACCCTGAGAAGGCCCCCAACACCGTGAACAACTTCATCGCCCTGGCCAACGGCGGCTTCTATGACGGCCTGACCTTCCACCGGGTCATCCCCGGCTTCATGATCCAGGGCGGCTGCCCCAGCGGCACCGGTACCGGCGGTCCCGGCTACCAGATCCGGGGGGAGTTCGCCGGCAACGGCTTTGAGAAGAACGACATCAAGCACACCCTTGGCGTGCTGTCCATGGCCCGGGCCATGCACCCGGACAGCGCCGGCAGCCAGTTCTTCATCATGGTGGAGGCCGCCCCCCATCTGGACGGCCAGTACGCCGCCTTCGGGCAGATCACCGAAAATGTGGAGGCCGCCGTGGCCGTGTCCCGGGTACCCCGGAACATGATGAACGACAAGCCCACCAAGCCCCAGGTCATCCGCTCCATCCGGGTGGACACCCAGGGGGAGGAGTACCCCGAGCCGGAGAAGAAGTAACATGAGCACAGCCATCGTCACCGGCGCCTCCGCCGGTCTGGGGATGTCCTTTGCCCGGCAGCTTCGGGACTATTTCCCGGGGGTGGACCGCCTCTGGCTCATCGCCCGCCGCCGGGACCGGCTGGAGAAGCTGGCCGGGGAGCTGGAGGGGCTGGAGACGGAGATTCTTCCCCTGGACCTCTGCGACAAGGAGGACCTGAAAAAGCTGGGAGAGAAGCTGGCGGCGGAGAGGCCGGAGGTGTCCCTCCTCATCAACAACGCCGGCTGCGGCTACCTGGGCAACCTGGGGGATGGGGACGTGGAGCGCCAGGTGCGGATGACGGACTTGAACGTCACGGCCCTCACCGCGGTGACACACATGGTCCTGCCCCACATGCCCAATGGGGGCCGGATCATCAACGTCAGCTCCATCGCCTCCTTCTGCCCCAATCCCCGGATGACGGTCTACTCAAGCACCAAGGCATACGTGTCCGCCTTTACCCGGGGGCTTTCGGTGGAGCTGCGGGGCCGGGGCATCGCCGTGACCGCCGTCTGCCCCGGGCCCATGGCCACGGAGTTTTTGAAGATCGGCCACATCCAGGGCAACTCCAGGACCTTTGAGACGCTGCCCTACTGCGACCCGGACAAGGTTGTGGCCGGGACCCTGGCGGCGTCCCGGGCGGGGAAGGTTGTATACACGCCGAGGGCCTTTTACAAGCTTTACCGGGTGCTGGCGAAACTACTGCCCCAGGCCATGATGGTGAAATTTTCGAAGTGCTGAAACGCTGTTGTTTACAAAAATTTGATTGATTTCTTCCGCGGACTGTGCTATGCTCAGTCCGCACCTATGGGGGTGTACCGGTTTCGACGGGGACGAGGAAGCGGGATCAGCGGGCGGTGGCGCCCAGCCACCTGAAAATGGGCAACCTTTATAAATTAAAGAACAACGATTCTTTAGCTATCGCTGCCTAATTGCTGGCAGCCGTCCGACTTGAGAGGACTGCGGCTCAAGGAGGGCGTCGTTTCGCAGTGAACGTGCGTACGGAAAGAGTTGACCGTGCCATGCATGATGACTCTCACCTGACCGGCCGGCGTGGCGGCTTGCCCGCCGGGAGGGGAACAGGGCGGTAACGCCGCCCGGAATAACCGCCTGCGCCCGGAGAACATCCCGTGGAATTGTTTTCGGACAGGGGTTCGACTCCCCTCACCTCCACCATTTGATAGGTATGCGAACACCTGTAAGATCGCACCAATGCCTGACGGCCTTGTTTGTATTGCGGTCCAAATTGATGACCACGATACAGAGGCCAGAAGGCAAACGCACAAAGCGACCTATGCCGAGATACGCGCATGGGTCATGGATATATATGGCCAGACTGTCACCAACCTGGACATCAGCCGAACCAAGCAGCGCTGCGGGCTTGCCACAGTCCCCTACAATGGGCGGCAGGCTTCCGGGCGGTATCAAGATCCGCGCCACCGCCCAGAGAAAGAGGCGCTTGTGGAGCAGGCGCTGCGACATTTTGGCCTCATATGATTTAGACCCGGCACAGATTTTACTCTGTGCCGGGTCTTTTTTGTGTGTCAATCTTTATCACCGATATCCATTGCAGCCAATACAGAGTCCATGACATTCTTGGCGGCCTCAAATTGTCTGTCCGGCAGGCGCTCCAGACGCTCCGCCAGCATGTGTATTGCTGCAGATCGTTGATCGTCATCATCACGGTTGCCAAATAAGACGCGGTCCGCCGACACCGACAATGCCTCACAGATCCGCATCAACGTCGGCAGCGACAGCCCGACTGCCCCGCGCTCGATTGCTGAGACGTGCTTATCCCCTATGTCAAGGATGTCTGCAAGTTTTTCCTGCGTCAGGCCTGTATCCTCTCGGATTTGGCGTATATTTTGGCCGATCTGTATGTTGATCGGTTTTTTGCTCTGCATGTTCACCACCTACCGTTATTAGTGTATCTAACGATAGGATTGACAGTAACCATCTATATTTATTACAATATCTAATAAGATTACTGTTATAAAGGTGCGTGGAAGGTGGTGACAACATGCAAACATGCTTCTTCATCGGGCACAGGGAGGCGCCGGATGATCTATATCACGCACTGTATGATGCCGTGCTGCGGCACATAGAGGCGTATGGCGTGACAGACTATGTAGTAGGCCATTATGGCCGATTTGACGCGATGGCTGCCCGCGCCGTCCGTGAGGCAAAAAAGATACATCCAGATGTGAGGCTGTCTCTGCTGCGACCCTACCACCCGGCTGAGCGCGAGGTGTGGCAGCCGGAGCAATATGACAGCCTGTTCTATCCGCCGAACCAGGAGACGGTCCCGCGGCGCGTCGCGATTGTGCGGGCCAACAGGTACATGGTCGATCACAGCACTCATCTCATCGCATACGCGTGGCACCCTGCCAGTAACGCGCGAGAGCTGGTCGAGTATGCGACGCGCCGGGGTGTTAGTGTGATTAACCTGGCCAGCAATATCCCCCGATATAGCTAATATTTTTCTCGTTCAAAAATTATTTACATTTGCTCTTGCAAAAATGCTCATAAATGAGTATAATTAAATATTCTGAAAAAATAAAAATTATTGACTTCTGCCGCGAAAAGTGGTATATTATAGGTGTCAGGAGGGAGACCTCCAGACACAAAAATGAATAGAAACCAATGCTTGAATGAGGCATCTGAAAAGGGGTTCGCGGCCGTGAACGCGAACATCAAACCCGAGACGCGGTGCACGCTTACACGGTGAGGGCGGCTGCATATACCCATAAGAAAATAAAGCAGCAAGCAAGGCTGGCCGAGAGGCCGACAGTCGGACAAGGCAACAAGCACTGGATGCGCAATGATCATGTATCGTTGTGTGTCCAGTGTTTGTTGCCTTTTTTTGTTTTCAATTTCAAAAAAACAAGGATTACAAGGAGGAAAAAAACAATGGCAAAAGCAACAGCTAACTGCACATGCAAAGAGTGTGGCAAACATTTCGAAAAGGTTAAGATCTTGCGCAATTGCGCAGAGGCCGAGTCTTGGCGGAAGTGGGCTGAGGAGCATATCGACACTTGCCCGGACTGTTGGCGCGACGCCTACCGCGCAGCAGATAGGTCCGAAATCGACGCACTGCGCAAAGAGTATGATGCTCCGCCGATGACCGGGTCCGACAAGCAGATTGCTTGGGCCGAGCAGATCCAACTGCGAGCAGTGCAGGCGATGCGCAAATTCGCTGACAACGCGCTTGCTATATCGCGAAAAGAATTGGTCGACGGCAAAATCACAGAGGATGTGCATCAGGAGCGGATTGCCCAAAACGAAAGATACATCCGCTACCTCTACATCGAGACGAGCGCGTCGTGGTGGATCGATCGCCGCGACAAATCTGAGATGGATGTGTGTCGCGAGCTGGTGTTGCGCGGTGTGCAGGCAGGACATATTCAGGTGCCCGCGCCTAACAAGGGGGTGTGATCATGGGCTATGCTATTATTACGCCGCGTGACTATGCACGCAATCGTCGATCCCTACCGTTTGGAGCACATGAGATTACACATGATGGCAAGCCGGACTGGCGCAAGGCCCGTGGAGGTCTCATTGCCGTGACAGATGGCACTGATCATCAATACGTCGCAACAGGTCTGCTATTTGCAGTCGAGATTATCGACGGACAGCCTGTTATCGTATCCTACTGGCGCTCCGGGGCGGATACTGGACTGCATGCATCACGTCCGTATACGATCAACAGCGTCCGCCAGATGGTCACCAAGGGCCAGATCGTCCGCCGCAAGTGGCCGCTGAGCTATGAGGATATGATCCGTATGGTTCGGGCCGTGCACCCGGACGCATGGGCGCCTGGCCCGATCGACTGGTATGCAGAGTATGGCCTGTCTTACGACGAGGCAACTGGAGAGATCCGCAACCCGAGAGGGCTTATGGAGGACGCTTGATATGATAAAGACGAAAAAGATGCCCATGGGCAGCGCTATATTACTCGCCCTGATGGACGCCCGCAATCGTATCAGCGCATATGACCTGGCCCAGGCCGATAAGATACAGGGCCTGATCGAAAATCAACTGGATGACATGACGCCTATCGTCACGTCAGAGCCTGACTGGATCCGCAGCGTCCTGCAGGACGAGGTCAGAGAGACGTCCGATCTGCTGGCGCAGCCTATTACATTCGCGCCCGGCGTACCGCAAGACGAGATTCCTTTCCGAACCGCACTGATCGAGACATGGAGCGAACAGTTCGCGACAGCCGCAGCAGGAGCGCTGGAAACGATCGACAAATACATCAGCATGGCCGGAGGTGACGCAAGATGAACGGTCACAAACTGACGACAAACATCTGGATCGGGCTTGAGTCCGCGCGGATCCGGTGTTATACAGACATCATGGACGGGCTTGCGGTAGACGAGACGCGACACACATATGACTTGTGCGGCGAGATCATGATGTCTGGCAGAGTCAGCGACGATCATATACCTGCAGTCAGGCGTATCCTGTACGACGAGATCAACCTGACAAAGTCACAACTGCAGGCGATCACAGAGCCATGCCCTACACTCCGTAAGTTTTTGCTCAGTACCATACACTACTATCAACAAGGCCTTGATGATCTTGATGCCATGACAAGAGGAGGCGATCAATCATGACAGAGATGCAGATGCGCCGAGTGCGGCGCGACGCCGACATTATCGCCGGCGCAGCTATGATTATCGCGGCCCTGGACGATTACCAGGCCGCATATCCGACAGCCACAGGGACAAAGGCACGGCGGCACGTATACAGCCTGCTGGAGGCCTGCGGGATCACGATGGACGACGTGGAGAGCCGACGGACGGCTACCACCTGGGCTATGGCCCGGATGGCCTGCGAGATCGGCAGGCGGCAGCTCGCCGAGGATCGGGCCGATCTGGCCCGCCTGCGTGGACGGGGGTGATACGAGATGACAGATAACGAGTATGCAGACATCATGATGACCGAGGCCTACACGGTCAAGCAGGCGCCCGCTGAGGCCCTGCAGAGGCTGCGGGCGGCCCGTGATAAAGTGGCAACACTGAGAGCCAGGGCCTGCAGCATCGGGGCTGTGAGGTACGATAGAGACCGCGTACAGAGCAGTCACACGCACGATCTGTCCGATGATATGTGCGCTATCGATGATGCTGCTGAGGCCGCGTGGCTGGCCTATATCGAGTATCTGGCAATGTGTGCCAGCCTGCGGCTGTGCTGCATGGCCGCAGGCTTCGGGGCGACGCAGACCAGCATATGGATGATGTACTATGCCTACGGACACAGCATGGGATCTATCGCCCTGCTCACTGGCCGGACCAAGTCACAGGTGCAGTACCTGCTGACCGG
>NBJMC04203__coassemble_742_pt1 | contig 16314 bp, 14 predicted proteins | sample NBJMC04203__metabat2_high_PE_008 | metagenome-assembled genome bin NBJMC04203
GGCAAAAAGAAAAGCCGCAGACTTTTTTCAAAATCTGCGGCTTGGCCGGGGAAACAGAAAAGGGCGCTGTCATGCTTGACAACACCCTGTTTCTGCCTGATTATTCAGTTGTTTTGTCCTGCCCCATTTTCCGCTGCCCTAAAAACATTGATTTTACTGTTTTTTTCATGTTTTCTTATGGCAACGCTCTTTGCCGGTGGTTTTCTTTTACAATGAAGTCCGGCAGGAGATAACATGGGCCATCTCCCGCCGGATCTGCAGCGAGATGAGACAGAGCGAAGCGTATGCTTCGCACACAAAAGTTTTTTGCCCCGCTTTTTTTCAAAAAAGCGGGCGGGGACCGGGGCGGCGCCCCGGCGGGGGCTGGGGTGGAACCCCAGCGGTACCCTGGTCAGATCAGAAAGGTCAGGCGGCGGTGGAGGCTGTGGATCTCCACCTGGGCGCCGCCGGGATCGAACTCCCCGTCCAGGGCCCAGGGCAGGTCCTCGGGGGTCTGAACGGTCAGGGTGTGGACGTGGCGGAAGATGACCCCGCCGCCGGTGAAGTCCTGGAGCAGCAGGCTGCGGGCCAGGCCCTGGAGGTCCGCGATGGACTTGGGGTTGGGGATCAGCAGCAGCTCGAAGAGCCCGTCGTCCAGGCACACCTGGTCCTCCTTCAGCTTCACCAGCCCGCCCACGGAGGTGGCGTTGGTGACAGCCCCGAAGAGGAACTCCCCGTCGAAGCACTCCTCCTCCGTGGCCAAGGAGGCCCGGTAGGGCCGCAGGGTGGACAGGTCCTTCACCCCCTCCAGGATGTAGGCCAGATGGCCCAGGTCGTTCTTCACGTTCTGGGGGGCGCTGTAGGAGGCCCGGGTAAAGGCGCCGAAGGAGGCCACGTAGATGAAGGGCCGGCCGTTGAAGCTGCCCACGTCCAAGGGCCGCCCGCCGCTGGCGGTGATGACCCTGGCGGCCTCCAGGGGCTGATCCGGCAGATGGAGGCTGGCGGCGAAGTCGTTGGTGCTGCCCGCGGGGATGTAGCCCAGGGGCGGCGGGCTTGGCAGGTCCATCAACCCCGTGACCGTCTCGTTGAGCGTGCCGTCGCCGCCGCAGCAGACCACGGCGTCGAACTTCCCGCCCAGCTCCCGGGCCAGGCGGGTAGCGTCCTCCCGGGCCTGGGTCAGCCGCAGGTCCACCAGATAGCCGGAGGCGCAGAAGTGGGCCACGGCGTCAAAGAGGGGGGCGGTGGAGCGGGTGCGGCCTGCCCGGGGATTGACAATAAATAGGAGGGTGCTTGCCATAGCCGAAAGGAACCTCACAGATCGAAAAAAGTTTGATAAAAAATCTACGGACACAGTATAGCATAGCCAAAAAAGGAATGCAATCGAATATCGAGTGGGGATTGGGGAAAGAAGGGGGCCTGCGGGGAGAGATGAAATCTGGAAAAAATGACCGCTTGGCAAATCCGCGCCAAAGCGTTATACTGAATATGATATGCAAAATTTGTCAGAAAGGGGGATGGGCCGTGAGGGAGTTTTTCAAGCGGCACCGGGGGGTACATATCTGGGCGGCGGCGGTGATCGCTCTTTTCCTGTTCTACGGCTGGGCCATCAGCAGCCGGGAGACGGCCAACGCCGTCTCCGCCGCGACCCAGGTCATCAAGGACGGCTACGCCCGGTTCTGGTACCTCTTCCCCTTCTCCGTGGTGGAGTGGTTCTATGTGGCCTTCATCCTGGTGGTGATCGCCTGGGTGGCGGTGGTGATCCACCGGCTGCGGACCCGGCCTGAGCGGGGCCACACCGCCTACGGCGGGCTGCTGGGCCTTGCATGCCTGTGCTTTACTGTGTGGGGGATCACCTGCGTGCTGTGGGGGGTCAACTACTACGCCGACGGCTTCCAGGAGAAGAGCGGGATCTACGCCCAGCCGGTGACGGTGGAGGAGCTGGAGCGGGTGGCCACCTACTTCGCGGAGAACGTGGGAGAGCTGGCGGACCAGGTGGAGCGGGACGAGAACGGCGTGTTCGCCGTGGACCGGGACGACATCTTCGCGGAGAGCACCGCCGTCTACGAAAATATTTCCCAGGAGTTTCCCTTCCTGGCCCGGGAGGACCGGGTGCCGAAGAAGATGTTCTTCTCCCGGCTCTTCTCCGCCATGAACTTCACCGGCTTCTACAGCCCCTACACCGGGGAGTCCAACCTGAACGTGGACAGCCCCGCCTGCCTTCTGCCCGCCACCATCGCCCACGAGCTGGCCCACCAGCGGGGCATTGCCTCGGAGCAGGAGTGCAACTTCCTGGCCATCGCCGCCTCCACCGCCAGCGACAGCCCGGTGTACCAGTACTCCGGCTACCTCATGGGCTACATCCACCTGGGCAACGCCCTCTACCGGGCGGACCGGGACCGGTGGGAGCAGGTCTACGCCCTGCTGCCGGAGGAGGTGGTGGCGGATCTCCGCTACCACAGCGCCTACTGGGACCAGTTCGAGGGGCTCACCGCCCAGGTGAGCCAGCAGATCTACGACACCACCCTCCGCAGCTACGGCCAGACCGACGGTATCCAGAGCTACGGCACGGTGGTGGATCTGCTGGTGGCGTACTACTGAGACGGAAGGACCCATTCTCCCTGAACCCCGCCTGATCGCCTGAAAGCTTTCTCCTTTCCCGGGGCATACTAGGAAGCACGACAGGGAAAGGATGAGGCGAGATGAAGCGGATATACTGCGGCCTGCTGGCGTTGGGACTGGCACTGGAGGTCGCCGGCTGCGGCCAGGTCCGGCAGCCGGAGGCGGTGGAGACCGTCGGCGAGGCCCAGGTGGAGGCGGAAAAGCCCAAGTACGTGGCCCTGACCTTTGACGACGGGCCCCGGTACAACACCACCGGGCCCCTGCTGGACGGCCTGGCGGAGCGGGGGGTGGTGGCCACCTTCTTTGTCATCGGCCGGCAGGTGGAGGGGAACGAGGACTTGATCTGCCGCATGGCGGCGGACGGCCACCAGATCGGCAACCACACCTACTCCCATGTGGCCCTCCAGGATCTGGACCCGGACGCCGTGGTGGAGGAGATCCACAAGACGGAGGTGGTGCTGGAGCACCTGGTGGGGAAGCGGGAGTTCTGGCTGCGGCCCCCCTACGGGCTCATCGACAGCTCCCGGGCGGCTCTGGTGGACACCCCCATGGTCTACTGGACTGTGGACCCGGAGGACTGGCGCATCCTGGACAGCGACCGGGTAGCGGAGGCGGTGGTGTCCAAGGTGGAGTCGGGAGACGTGGTCCTTCTCCACGACTTCTATCCCACCAGCGTGGAGGCAGCCCTGGAGATCGTGGACCGGCTGGCGGCGGAGGGATACACCTTCGTCACCGTGGAGCAGCTTTTCCGAATCAACGGCGTGGCGCCCCAGGCGGGGGTGCTGTACGCCTCGCCGGAGAAGACCCGAAAGATCTCCTGAGAAGGAAAAGAGCGCCGCCCCATTGTTGGAGCGGCGCTCTTAAACGCTTGCAGTCAGTGCAGGATGTTCAGCACCAGGGTCAGGACGATGAACACGGCGCCGATCCACTTGGTGGCCCGGGCCAGCTTGGCGTCGAAGCTCTTGGCCTTGCCCTTGGCCATAAAGGTGTCGGCCACGCCGCCGATGGTGCCGGACAGGCCGGCGCTCTTGCCGGACTGGAACAGCACGGCCAGGATCACGGCCAGGCCGCACAGAAGCTGAAAGACAGTGATGACGATAACGAGAGCGTCCATAGTAGATACATACCTCCAAAGTCATGATAAAAGCGCGGCAAGCCGCGCGGAGCGCCGCTTCGCAGGTATTCATCATACCACACCCTGTCCCCGATTGCAAGAGCGAAAGCGTTTTTCCCGGGGATTTTCTCCAGGACTTCTGGGAAAATTACAAAAAATAAGCGAACAGGCGTTGCATTTCCCGGGCAGCTGTGGTATACTATCCTAAAATTAAGGCCGGAAGGACCGGTGCCGGGGAGGAGAGCCTATGCCGAAAAAGACCCAGATGACGGACCGGATCTATGAATATCTCCAGACCGTGATCCCCCAGCAGGGGTACGCCCCCTCCGTCCGGGAGATCTGTCAGGCGGTGGGGCTGAAGTCCCCCTCCACGGTCCACTTTCACCTCAAGCGCCTTCAGGAGCAGGGTCTCATCGAGAAGGGGGACGGCAAGGGCCGGGCCATCGTCCTCACCGGTCCCCAGGACCGGGACGACGCGTCCCGAGGGGACAAAATTCCCATCCTGGGCGACGTGGCCGCCGGCGCGCCCATTCTGGCCCAGGAGTGCATCGACGACTATCTGACCTTCGACTGCGGAGGCCGGGCGGAGGAGTTCTTCGCCCTCCGGGTCCGGGGCGAGTCCATGCTCAACGCGGGCATTCTCCCCGGGGACCTGGTGGTGGTCCGCCGCCAGCCCACCGCCGTGAACGGCGAGATCGTGGTGGCGCTGCTGGGGGACGAGGCCACGGTGAAGCGCCTGAAGCGCCAGAACGGCGAGATCTGGCTCCTGCCGGAGAACGACGCCTACCAGCCCATCGACGGCCGGGAGGCCCAGGTGCTGGGGAAGGTCACCGCCGTGGTGCGGCAGTACAGCTGAAAAATTTTGCGATAGGGTCAAGCCCCGTCCCGCCGACAGGCGGGACGGGGCTTTTGCGCTTTGAGGGCGCGGGGAGTAGGGCGGGATGGCTTTGTCTCACCGATAGGATTCTTTTCTGTACAAATAGTTAGAAATATGTTATGCTTGGGAACAGAAAAAATGATGAGAAGGGACGTGGGCCAGTGGCGGGGAAGAGCAAATATGCCTTTGACAGCAAGATCCATGTGTACCGGGCGACCCGGCGGATGACCCAGCAGGAGCTGGCCGACCGGGTGGGCGTGTCCCGCCAGACCATCATGCAGCTGGAGCGGAACCGCTACAACCCCTCCATGCTGCTGGCGTACAGCATCGCCCAGGTATTCGGCGTGACGATTGAGGATTTGTTCGATTTCAAGGAGGCTTGAAAACATGGGAGATTTCATTTATTCGCTTTTGAACAGCTACACGGTCGTGCCTGTCCTACTGGTATTATGCCTTGTTTTTTTCGTGTTTTTCGTTGCCTACGCTCTGTCGAAAGAGGGCCGGGATGAGAGGGGCCGGGCAGTCATGGGGACAGCCTGCTTTTATGGAGCGGTCGGCCTGTTTATCGCCATGAATATTTTCACGCAGTTTACCTACACGGTAACCAGCAATGTCGTTATTTTTACCAATTCCATTCGGCTGGTCTTCATCACTTTCTTTTTGACTGTGGATGTGGCGATTCTCATATTAAGAAAACTGCGTTAGATAGCCATAAGAATTTAATGCTGCTGGCGCACGGCTCAGAAACGGCATTTTCTTCGCGATGTGGAAGTCACCACAAGATTTTTTTATTTTAAAATGTAAGAAATATTTGACTTATTACTAGAAATAATATATACTGTGTTTGCCACATCGTGGTGTGTTAACAATGAATGGAGGAATTTGTGTTATGAGAGCAAGTGCGGCGGAGATGGATTTTCAAAATATGCAGGCAAATTTGAAAGCAGCGGGATACAAGAAGAGGAATGTCACGATTTCTTCAAAAAGAGCGGCAATTTGGGGGGGATTGTCTGTTCTTCCCCTGGTAGCAGTTCTAGCGGTCATCTATCGGATGACGCTGATCGACCGGGCGCATTTGACGGACCTTACCGGGATGAAATTTTATGTTACTCTGATAGCAATTATCGCTGTTTCAGTCGTGATACATGAGTTGTTGCATGGTATCGGTTGGGCAATCTCAAGCGGCAGGGGCTGGAGCGTAGTTCGCTTTAATATCAGCGCACTGATGCCCAGCTGTGCCTGCAAGGCGGCCCTGACCCGGGGACAGTACCTGGTGGGCGTGCTGCTGCCCTTCCTGGTGCTGGGGACGGGGAGCGCGGTGTTTCTCTTTCTCTATCCTGGAACGGTGTCCGTACTCACCATGGCGGTGAATTTCGTGGCCGCCGGGGCGGACCTGCTCATCGCCCTGCGGGCAGCCAGGGAGCGGGGGGCGCTCATCGCAGACCACCCCACGGAAGCCGGCTACACTGCCTATTTTAAATAGAGGAAATCTTGAATAATAGTAGAGGGCGGCGCACGGTGCGCCGCCCTTCCTTGTATCAGCTCCAGCGCGCCGAGTAAAAATCCCTATTGACAGAAAGTATTATACATAGTATAGTATTATTGAAAGGGGGGTATAGCCATGGTCGATCCACAACTGAAGCGGGGCCTGCTGGACGCCTGCGTCCTGTCCCTGCTGCGGCGGGGGGACTCCTACGGCTACCAGCTCATCAAGGACATCTCCCCCTACATCGACGTGTCGGAGTCCACCTTGTACCCCATCCTGCGGCGGCTGGAGGCCGCCGGGTGCCTGACGGTCTACTCCGTGGAGCACAACGGCCGTCTGCGGAAGTTCTACCGGATCACGGAGGGGGGACTGAAGCAGATCGACGCGTTTTTGGAGGGGTGGACGGAGATCCAGCGAGTTTATGAGTTTGTAAAGGAGTGTGCCGGTGATGACGCGGAGAGAGTTTCTCAATGAGCTATACCGCCGCCTGGGGAAGATGTCCCGGGAGGAGGCGGAGCAGTACCTGACCTACTATGCGGAGATGCTGGCGGACCGCATGGAGGAGGGCATGACCGAGGAGGAGGCCGTGGCCAGCATGGAGGATGTAGAGACCATCGCCGCCCGCATCCGCCAGGAGCGGGCGGAGGAGGGCGCCTCCCGCAATCAGGAACCTCAGCCCCCGGGCGGGGCCGCTGAGAAAACGGAGACGGATACATCGCCCCGGGAGCCGGAAGGGGAGACCCGGAAGGAGAACAGCGGAGCCGCCTGGCCTCCGCCCCGCCGGCGGCCCAAGTGGGCCGTCCCGGCGGTAGTGATCGCCGGGGTTCTGCTGCTGGTGGCGGCGCTGGGGAGCGTGATCCGGTATGTGGCCTGGAGAACGGTGGTAAAGGAGCCGACCATTTCCCTGGGGCTTGATGGCATCCAGGTCGAGGATGACGGCACCTCTGTCAGCATTGGCCTGGGCGGCATCCGGGTAGAGGACGACGGGACTTCCGTCAGTATTGGCCCCGGCGGCATCCAGGTGGAAGATGACGAGAATACATCCGATTGGACATACGAGGACTGGCCCGTTGATGACGACAGCGGGTGGGATGTGGAGGCAAGCAGCGACTACCAGCCTGGCGGCAAATATACCGTCAGCGCCGAGGGCATCCAGACGATCGAGGTGGACTGGGTCAGCGGCGGCGTGTGGATCGAGCCCTGGGACGGGGAGGAGATCCTGCTGACAGAGGAGTCCACGGTGGAGCTGGACGAGGAGACCGCCCTCTACTATGAGGTGGTCGATTCCACCTTGTTCATCCGCTTCAGCCGGGAACCGCTGACGAATTTCAATGGCGGCAAGGCACTCACTGTCCAGCTCCCACGGGCTCTGGCGGAGGGAGGGCTGGCCGGGCTGTCTGTCGAGACCACCTCCGCCGACGTGGATTTGGAAGGTGTCAGCGGGGGAGACCTGGAGATCTCCACCACCTCTGGGAACGCCACGGTGTACGGAGGGAGCTTCTCCGCGGCGGCTCTGGCGACGACCAGCGGCGATATGACCATGGCCGGGGACGTGCCGGAGGTGGAGCTGTCCTCCACCAGCGGGGACCTGACCCTGGAGGGGGGCGGCAGTCTGCTGGATGTGACGGCGTCCACCGTCAGCGGTGACGTGTTCGTCCTTCTGCCCGAGGACAGCGAAACGGTGCGGCTCGATTGGGAGACGGCCTCCGGGGACCTGGACACCGGCGGCCACGCCGTGATCCAGGGCGGCGGCAGCGGTCTCAGCGGCGAGGCCGGTGTGGCGCTGCGGGTCAGCACCGTCAGCGGAGACCTCCTGCTGGCGTAAGAGAGGGCCGCAGGCCCGGCCGCGTCCAGATAACCATGAATAGGCCAAAAGGCCGGACGCCGGCGGGCTTACCAGCCCGCCGGCGTCCGGCCTTTTCTGTTTTGATGCCCCATAGCCCCGGCGTCAGCCCAGGAACCGCCCGGTGACGCTGGCGGGGTTCCCGGCGACATCCTCCGGAGTGCCGCAGGCCACGATCCGGCCACCCTCGTCGCCCCCTCCCGGTCCCATGTCGATGAGGTAGTCGGCGCTGTGGATCACGTCCAGGTCGTGCTCAATGACCACCACCGTGGCGCCGCTGTCCATGAGGGTCTGGAACACCCCCAACAGGGTGCGCACGTCCAGGGGGTGCAGGCCAATGGTGGGCTCGTCGAACACAAACACCGTGTCCTCCTGGCCCCGGCCCATCTCGCTGGCCAGCTTCAGCCGCTGGGCCTCCCCGCCGGACAGGCTGGGGGTGGCTTCCCCCAGGGTCAGGTAGCCCAGTCCCAGGTCGTTCAGCACCTGGAGCCGCTGGCGGACAATCTTCCAGTCCTCGCAGGCCCCCAGGGCGGTGTGGATGTCCATGGCCATCAGCTCCGGCAGGGTAAAGGCCGCACCGGACCGGGTCTTGACCCGCACCCGGCCCGCGTCCCTGCTGTACCGGGACCCCCGGCAGTCCGGGCAGGGGATGTCCACGTCGGGCAGGAACTGCACGTCCAGGCTGATGGAGCCGGTGCCGTCGCAGGTGGGACAGCGCAGGGAGCCGGTGTTGTAGGAGAAGTCCCCGGTCTTGTACCCCAGGGCCTTGGCCTCGGAGCTGCGGGCGTAGATCTTCCGCAGCTCGTCGTGGACGTTGGCGTAGGTGGCCACGGTGGAGCGGACATTGAGGCCGATTGGGGTGGCGTCGATGAGCTTCACCCGCCCGATGCCCTCCGCCTCCACCGCCAGGACGTGGTCCGGTAGTCTGCGCCCGGCGATGCGAGCCTCGAGACCGGGGATCAGGCTCTCCAGGATCAGGGTCGTCTTCCCGGACCCGGACACCCCGGTGACCACGGTGAGCCGCCCCTTGGGGATGTCCACCTCCAGGGGCTTCACCGTGTGGATGGCCCCGGTGGACAGATGGACGCGCCCCTCCCGGAACAGCTCTTCCTTATGACACCGCCGCCGTACTGGGGCTTTGGTCTCTCCGGCCAGGAAGGGTCCGATCTGGGAGGCGGGGTTTGCCGCCACGTCGGCCACCGTCCCCTGGGCCAGGACCCGGCCGCCCTCCGCCCCCGCCTTGGGCCCCATCTCGATGAGCCAGTGGGCGTGGGACAAGATCTGCGTGTCGTGGTCCACCAGGAGCACGGAGTTGCCGTCGGCTACCAGGTCGTCCATTACCGCCGTCAGGCCCGCGATGTTGGCCGGGTGGAGGCCGATGGAGGGCTCGTCCAGCACGTACAGCACCCCGGTGGTCCGGTTGCGCACCGCCCGGGCCAGCTGCATCCGCTGCCGCTCCCCGGTGGACAGGGTGGCCGCCGAGCGGTCCAGGGTGAGGTAGCCCAGCCCCAGCTCCATGAGCCGCCGGGCCACCGCCTGGAAGGACTGGCAGATGCTCTCTGCCATGGGCCGCATCTCCTCGGGCAGGGAGGCGGGCACATCAGCCACCCAGCTCACCAGCTCCGTCAGGGTCATCCGGCAGGCCTCGTCCAGGCCAATGCCCCGCAGCCTGGGAGCCCGGGCGGCCTCCGACAGGCGGGTGCCGCCGCAGTCGGGGCAGAGATCCTCCTTCAAAAATTTCTCCACCCGCTTCATGCCCTTCTCGTCCTTGACCTTGGACAGGGCGTTCTCCACCGTGTGGACGGCGGAGAAATAGGTGAAGTCCAGCTCCGCCGCGTCGTTGGAGTTTTTGGGGTGGTAGAAGATATGCTTCTTTACCGCCGGGCCGTCGTAGACGATGTGTTTTTCCGCCTCTGTCAGCTCCCTGAAGGGCACATCGGTGCGCACTCCCATGGCCCGGCACACGTCGGTCATCAGCGACCACATCAGGCTCTTCCACGGAGCCACAGCCCCCTCATCAATGGTCAGGGACTCGTCGGGCACCAGGGTGGAGCGGTCCACGGTGCGGACCACGCCGGTGCCGCCGCAGGTACGGCAGGCCCCCTGGCTGTTAAAGGCAAGCTCCTCCGCGCCGGGGGCGTAAAACTCCGCCCCGCACTCCGGGCACTTCAGCGGCTGCCCCGCCGCCACCGCCAGGGTGGGCGGCACATAGTGCCCGTTGGGGCAGCGGTGGCTGGCCAGCCGGGAGTACATCAGACGCAGGGAGTTGAGCAGCTCCGTGCCGGTGCCGAAGGTGCTGCGGATGCCGGGCACTCCTGGCCGCTGGTGGAGGGCCAGGGCGGCGGGGACGTAGCGCACATCATCTACATCCGCCCGGGCCGCCTGGGTCATCCGTCTTCTGGTATAGGTGGACAGGGCCTCCAGGTACCGCCGGGATCCCTCGGCGTACAGCACCCCCAGAGCCAGGGAGGATTTCCCCGAGCCGGATACCCCGGCCACCCCCACGATCTGGTTGAGCGGCACGTCCACATCAATATTTTTCAGGTTATGTACCCGCGCGCCCCGGACCTGGATGTTCCGGGGCGCGTCTGCGTTCTCTCTCATATGAATGTCTTGCCATCCCGCCCCCGCCGCCGAGGACAGGGGGCGCCTTTCCGAAAATCACGCCATGGTGCACCCATTGTAGCACAGACCGGAAGGGAATGCAAATAGAGGGAGGGGCGGCCGCAGCCGCCCTGTGTACCACGGAGGATCAATAGGCGGCAATGACGCCGCCGTCATTGGCATACACGGTGGCGATCCCCCCCGTGGCCGCCAGAAGGATCTCCCCGAACTGGCACCGCTCACGGGCCAGCTGGCGCACATGCTCCGCCCGCTCCGGGCAGTTGCAGTGGGCGATGATGAGCCGCCGGCCAACGTGGTCCTTGTTCTCCGCCATCCGGGATACCATCCGGGCCAGCGTCTGCCGGATGGAGAGGCCCTGGCCCAGCTTTTCGATCTCCCCCTCACGGGTGCCGCCCATCAGAAGCTTCACCCGCAGGGCGCCTGTGACCAGGGACTGTACCCGGGTGAGACGGCCGTTTTTGGCCAGATTATCCAGATTTTCCAACACGAAGGTGGTCTGCATCCGGGAGATATACGCCTCCACCTGCTCCACCACCTGGGCGAAGGGGAGCTTCCTGCTGGCCAGCTCCCGGATCAGCAGGGCGATCTGCGCCTGTCCGGCGGAAGCGGAGCGGGAGTCAAACACGTGGACGTTGCCCCGGCCGCCCTCCTCCCGGTAGATGGCCCTGGCCTGCATGGCGGCGTTGTAGGAGCCGGACAGCTTCCCCGACAAGGTTACCACATAGTGATCCCCCTCCGGGCCGAAGCAGGCCAGGTAGTCGGCGGGGGAGGGGCAGGCCGTCTTGGGGGCCTGGGGACAGGCCTTCATTTTTTCCAGCAGTGTTCTTTGGCAGAAGGTCTCGTCGTCCACGATGGTATCCTCGCCTACATGGATGATGAGGGGGATCTTCTTGAAGTGCTCATCCGTCAACACTCCGTCAGGGAGATCTGTGCAGCTGTCGCCGATAATTTTATAAGACATTTCCGATACCGCCTAATCTAATATGGTATATTAAATTATAACGTGTCTGGCGCAAATGTCAATGCCGGGCCCGCGGATTTCACCGCGTCCGGCAAAAAAATTGTTTTTAGAAATATTTTCATTTTCCTATTGACAAATTAGAAAATGCCGCTATAATAATATCTGTTCGTTGCGAACATAGCGGGATTGTGTAAGGGTAGCACAGCGGACTCTGACTCCGTATGTGAGGGTTCGAATCCTTCTCCCGCTGCCATGAAAACTCCTTTGTCCACTGGACAAAGGAGTTTTTTATTTCTGATGGCTGGCGGAGCGCCGGCGGACGCACTGCTCCGCCGGATGGAGCATTTCAGGTCACGACTTGATTTCCTTCGGCCTCTGGACCTTCCGCCTGCCGCCGGGAATCATAGGGTTGCGCCCCGCCTCGGCCGGTCCGCGCCTTCTCTCCATGGCGGGAAAAATTTTGCTTGACAAATCTGCTTTTGATATGGTATTCTGCGTTTGTTCGGTAGGTAAGGCTCCTGTAGGGATATGGACTGTTGCCGCGAAATAGTGGAGACACTATCAGTTGGTTTGAACAGGGTACATCGAATGCAAGGTGTATCATAATACAGTTTCACCGCCCTGCAGAGTTAAAGCTCAAACGAATGTGCAGAAGTATGTTACTCCCGTATGTTCACCGGACATACGGGAGTTTTTGTTTTCAGGAAGGGAGGCACGCGTCGTGGATCACAGCCGAAGTCCCGGATCACCTCAAAAACGATGGAAACGCGATGGCTGCGGGCGCGTGCGCCCATAGCTGTCCTTCGGCGCGCTTTTTTAGGCCATCGTTTTTGGGGAGACCCAAAACGGTGGCCTTTTGCTATGCAAAAGCATAGCAAAAGTGCCATGTGCCGTCTCTGACGGCACGGCTTGAAATTTCAGCGCGTGGGCCGGAGACGGCCCACATGCGCGAAACTTCATGTGCCGCTTACTTTTGCCTGGTATCGTGGCGCGTCCGCGGCGCATGAAGTTTTATACCCTTTTATAGGAAACAACGTCCATTGGACGATGAAATAGATCATTTCAAGACAAGCGAGGTGAAAGGAATGGACACGGGAAGCAGTACCGGTGCAAGTTCTGTCGAACGAAGTAGGATCCAGCCAGAAAGAATGTGCCGCGCCGCCGGTCCATTCTCTCTCAGCCTGCGGCTGACACAGTCGCCGTAGCGAAGCGCGATCCTTCGTTCATGCACTGTACCCCTTTCCAAATTTTGCAAAAATACCCTGATATTTGGAGGTACAGAACAATGAAGAAAACATTGAAACAAATGACTGCGGCGCGCATAGCGGAGCGCGTGGTACGCGCCGATGCCATTCGCGAGCGCCTCGATTGGGCGGCCGCTCACGGGGAAGAAGAAATCCTGCGGAAATATGGGACGCCCGGAGATGGGCTGACCGCGGAGCTGGCGGAGCGGTCCCGGGAGAGGTATGGGACCAACATTCTGACCTATGGGAAGAGAGAATCTGTTGTAAAGCGCCTGTTTTCCGCCTTCATCAACCCATTTACCGTGATCCTGCTGGTGCTGGCGGTGATCTCCGCCTTTACGGACATCGCCCTGGCAGACCCGGGAGAGCAGAATTATGTCACGGTCATCATCATTGCTGCCATGGTCGTCATCTCCGGCACCCTCCGCTTTGTACAGGAGACCCGCAGCGGGAATGTGGCGGAGAAGCTGATCGGGATGCTCCACACCACAGCCTGCGTGGAGCGCGGGGGAGAAAAAGCGGAGCTCCCCATGGACGAAATTGTGGTGGGGGACCTGGTATACCTCTCCGCCGGGGATATGATCCCGGCGGACCTGCGGATCCTCAGCGCCAAGGACCTGTTTATCAGCCAGTCGGCGCTGACCGGGGAGAGCGAGGCGGTGGAAAAGCTGGGGACCGCTGTCCGGCGGCGGGGAGCCCTGACGGATACGGAGAATCTCGCCTTTATGGGGAGCAATGTGGTCAGCGGCAGCGCGAAAGCCGTTGTGATTGCCGTGGGCAACGGCACCATGCTGGGCATGATGGCGAAGAATCTGAACGAAAAGCCCCCAAAGACCACCTTTGAGAAGGGCGTCAACGCCGTCTCCTGGGTGCTGATCCGCTTCATGCTGATCATGGTGCCTGTGGTGCTGTTCGTCAACGGCTTTACCAAGGGGGACTGGATGCAGGCGGCGCTGTTCGCCATCTCTGTGGCTGTGGGCCTTACCCCGGAGATGCTGCCCATGATCGTCACCACCTCCCTGGCCAAGGGCGCCATGGCCATGAGCAGGCAGAAGGTCATCATCAAGAATTTGAACTCCATTCAGAACCTGGGCTCCATGGATATCCTCTGCACGGACAAGACCGGCACGCTGACCCGGGATAAGGTCGTTTTGGAGTATCATCTGAACATCGACGGCGAGGAGGACGACCGGGTCCTGCGCCACGCGTTTTTGAACAGCTACTTCCAGACGGGGCTGAAGAATCTCATCGACCTGGCGGTCATCGCCAAGCAGCAGGAGCTGGGCGCGGGAGAGCTGGCAGAACGATACGCGAAGGTGGATGAGATCCCCTTCGACTTTGAGCGCCGCCGGATGAGCGTGGTGGTCCAGGACCGGGACGGCAAGACCCAGCTGGTCACCAAGGGCGCGGTGGAGGAGATGCTCAGGTGCTGCGCCTGGGCCGAGTGCGGCGGCGAGGTCCGTCCGCTGACGGACGAGGTGCGCGGGCTTGTTCTGGACAAGTCTCATCAGCTGAACGAGGATGGGATGCGGGTCATCGCCGTGGCCCAGAAGACCAACCCCGCCCCGGTAGGACAGTTTTCCGTGGCGGATGAGTCTGACATGGTGCTGATTGGATTCCTGGCATTTCTGGACCCGCCCAAGGAGACCACGAAGGCGGCGGTCCAGGCGCTGATGGAGTATGGCGTCCAAGTAAAGATCCTGACCGGTGACAATGAGAAGGTCACCCGCGCCATCTGCAAGCAGGTGGGCCTGAACGTGGACCGGATCCTCCTGGGCTCCGACCTGGAGAAGCTCAACGACCGGGAGCTGGGGGAGCTGGCGGAGACCGTCAGGGTGTTCGCGAAGCTCTCGCCGGAGCAGAAAGCCCGCGTTGTCCGGGTCCTCCGGGAAAACGGCCACAGCGTGGGCTACCTGGGCGACGGCATCAACGACGCGGCCGCCATGAAGTCCGCGGATGTGGGCATCTCGGTGGATACGGCGGTGGACATCGCCAAGGAGACCGCCTCCGTGGTCCTGCTGGAGAAGGACCTGATGGTGCTGGAGCGGGGAGTCATCGAGGGCAGAAGGACCTATGCCAACATGATCAAATACATCAAGATCACCGCCTCCTCCAACTTTGGCAATATGTTCTCGGTGCTGGCGGCCAGCGCGTTTCTGCCCTTTTTGCCCATGGCGTCCATCCACCTCATCCTGCTGAATCTGATCTACGATATCTCCTGCACCGCCATGTCCTGGGACAATGTGGACGGGGACTATCTCAAAACGCCGCAGAAGTGGGACGCCTCCGGCATCAGCCGGTTTATGCTGTGGATCGGCCCCACCAGCTCAGTGTTCGACATTGCCACGTATCTTCTGATGTATTTTGTGCTCTGTCCCATGCTGACAGGCGGGCAGCTCTACACCCGGCTGACAGATCCGAATATGCAGGCGCTGTATGCCGCCCTGTTCCAGACCGGATGGTTTGTGGAATCCATGTGGAGCCAGACCCTGGTCATCCATATGCTGCGCACGCCGAAGCTCCCCTTTGTGCAGAGCCGCGCCTCCGCTCCTGTGACCGCGCTCACCTTTGCCGGAATCGCTGCTGTCACCTGCATTCCCTTTACTCCTCTTGGAGCCGCGCTGGGGCTGGTGGCCCTCCCTCCGGTCTATTTCCTGTGGCTCGCCGTGTTTGTGCTGGGGTATATGCTTCTGGCAACCTTTGTGAAAAAGGCCTATGTCCTCAGGTACAGAGAATTGCTGTAGAACGGCAGGACGGAGCGGGAAATCAAAGCGTGCCGCAGTTTCTCCCCTCAAAGCGGTATAGTGTCCTATCACGATATGGATTGGTTCAGTTGGCTCTGACTGTATTTGTTGTACTGAGCTCGGCCTTTCGACCCTGTAAAAAATGGGCAGCCCGGGAGTGGGCTGCCCATTTATTGTTATGCGGTTTTTGCCTCCCCCGCGCACGTTTCTGCATCAATGCTTTCTGACGCTTTCCGGCAGGGGAGGGCGCCTCGTTTTAGTAGAGCTTTGCGCCCGCCGGAATGTGGTCATCCAGCATCAGAAGATTTAAGCCCTCCTGTCCGTCATACTCGTACACTGCGGAGATCAGCATACCCTCGGAATCGATCCCCATCATCTTCCGCGGCGGCAGATTCGTGATGGCCACACAGGTCTTGCCGACCAGTTCTTCCGGCTCGTAATACTCGTGGATACCGCTTAAAATGGTGCGTTGCCGGTCTGTTCCGTCATTCAGCGTGAACTTCAGGAGTTTCTTGGACTTCGGTACCGCCTCGCAAGCCTCGACCTTGACCACTCTGAAATCAGATTTGCTGAATGTTTCAAAATCTACATCATCCGCGAACAGAGGCTCGATTTTCACCATAGAAAAGTCGATCCGCTCAGGTTCGGCTTTCGGCGCATCGGCAGCCTGGCTTTTTACATCATTTTTGCCGCTGACATCATTCAGAGGCTTCATCGTGGGGAACAGAAAACTGGTGCTCTGTATCCCCCCGCAAGTTCCCATATCCTCAGCATTGCCCGGAAGCTGGGCCATAATGTTCTTATATTGTTTCATAATATTCC
>NBJMC04203__coassemble_815_pt1 | contig 14910 bp, 11 predicted proteins | sample NBJMC04203__metabat2_high_PE_008 | metagenome-assembled genome bin NBJMC04203
GTGCCGGGACGCCATGAGAAAGGAGAAGGACCATCGAACAGAAACCATTGATAAACAATGTCGCGCTTCATTTTTTCAGCTCCCGGAGGGCTTCTTCCACATCGGAGTAATGCTTTACGCTGGGATCACGCGCAATCCGCTCTGCCTCCAACATGGCGGCAATCGTTTCCTTGTTGGGCTGTTCCAGCTTGACTGCAAAGGGAATGCCGCCTTCCCGAAGCGACTGGCGCACAAAGATGTTGAACGCCGTGGACAAATTCATGCCGAGTTCCGCAAAGAAGGCGTCGGCCTGTGCTTTCAAATCTGCGTCCATGCGGATGCTGATATTTGTGGTATTTCCAGCCATCGTATCAACTCCTTCCTGCTGGCGCCTTTAATATTTGCACGAAGAAAGAAACACTTTGCACGAATGATTAACAACAATTTCATGGAATGAGTTCGCTGTATGCAGCAGATCATGTTGCCTGTCGCCGTTCACCGGGATATTCGCCCGCCACCGGGCAAAGGGCTGGAATCGACCGAGGAGCCTGGCATCTGCCCCCATCAAATCAGCAGCCCCCATCAACCGATGGGGGCTGCTGTCTCGTTTGATTCCTTACCAGGACGCGGTCTTTTCGCAGAACCGCATGAGCATCGTCGCCACCTGGGCGCGGGTGGCCGGCCCCTGGGGGCTGAGGGTGTCCGTGCTGGTACCGCTGATGATCCCGGCGCCTACGGCCCACTGCATGGCGGGGATGGCGTACTCCGCCACGTCGAAGGCATCCGTATAGGACAGGATGTTGGTATCCTCGCCGATGGATACGTCATAGCCCTTGGCCTGGGCATACCGCCACAGCATGGTGGCCAGCTGCTGCCGGCTCAGGCCCTGCTCCATGTTGGTGCCGTCGGAGACGCCGCTGGCCATGGCCCACTGCCGCCCGGCCTCATACCAGGTATCGCCGGTGGCAGTGTCCATGCCCTCCAGGCGGGCCAGGACGGTAACGATCATGGCCCGGCTCATGGCTGTGTCGGGCGCAAAGGTATCGGCAGTGGTACCGGCGAACAGTTCCCGGCTGGTGACGAAGGCAATCGTATCCGCCGCCCAGTAGCTGCCGGGCACATCGGCAAATTTCTTGCTGTTGTCCACCAGCTTCACCGTGTCCCCGTCGGAAAGGGGCACCGCTACGCCGTTCTCGGTGGGGAGGCTGGCCTTGAGGACTTCCTCGGTGCCGTCAGCCTTGATCAGGATGGCCACGGTGCCCGGGGTGACGTCCTTTACGGGGATTTCCACCTTGGCGGAGCCACTGGTGGGCAGGTTTACCGTGACGGTGGGAGCGCTCTCCCGGTCAGTCGTGACGGGGAGCGCAGGCATGGGCAGGGCCACAGGCTCCCCCGCCGTATGGGCGGCGGCTACGGCGGCCTCGGAGAGGGTTGCCTCGCTGACCACCTGGCCATTCTCATCCACGGTGGTGACGGAGCCGGAGCCGTCCTGATTGTCCACCGTGGTCCGGCTGGAGCCGTCGGTGTTCTCCACCACCTGGGTCTGGTTGCCCTCGGTATCGGTGGTTGTGGTGGTCACGGTGCCGTCCTTGGTGGTCTCCACCACCTCACTGGAGCCGTCAGGGTGCCGGGTAGTCTCGGTGGTGGAGCCGTTGGGCCTGGTGACGGTGGTGGTCGTAGAGCCATCGGGGTTCTGCTGGGTCTCGGTGGTGGTGGAGCTGCCGCCGCTGGAGCCGCCGCCGGAGGGCCGCTCAGGCTCACTGGGCTGCTGAACCCGCAGGGTGATCTCCCCGGCCGCGCCGGTGATCGAGAACGTCCCTTCAAAATTCACACCCAGCTGGCCGCCGGCCGGCACGATGGAGGCGTAGGTGCGGACACCATCCTCGACAGCCTGCAGCACATACCCCGCCGGCAGGTAGCCCGCCGGCAGAACGATAATGTCTCCCGCTGCCAAGCCGGTCCCGCTCTTCACACCAAAAATGGCCACCATGTCACCCTTACCTGTGACCGTGCCGCTGTTTATCGTCAGGTTGCCGTCGGTGACCCAGATGCCGTAGTCCTCTCCCCTACCGTTAAGTATGCCGCCGGTTACCGTCAGGTTGCCTTCGGTGACCCAGATGCCTCTGTCGCCGCTGCCGTCGACCGTGCCGCTGTTCACCGTCAGATTTCCGGCAATTCTAATACCGTAAAACCCGCCCCTGCCGTTGAGCGTGCCGCCGTTTACCGTCAGACCGTCAGTGTAAATGCCGTACTCGTCCTCGCCGATGCCGTCGACCGTGCCGCCGGCTACCGTCAGATTATCGGCAGAGATGCCGGCATGGCTGCCCTTGGCGGTCAGGCTGCCGCTGCCGGTGATGGTCAGATCCCCGTCCATGAAAACGCCGTAGTAAAACGAAGCGTTTTCTCTAACAACAGTGGAAGCGCCCTCCAGACAGATGGTCAGCTTGCCCTTGGCATAGATGCCGTAGGGTGCCTCCCCATATAACACTTCATATCCTTCCGTGATAGTCGCATTCCTCAGCGTCAGAGTGTTGGTGTCAGAGTCGTAAACCGCGGTGCCGCTACCGCACTGGACTGTATAGCCTGGGGCGGTCAGAACATCCACGTTATTCACATACAGGGCTTCCAGCAGTACGCTCTCCGCGCCGGCGACAACAGCGCCGTTTACCACCTTGAACTCTGTGGCACCCTCTGCCATCGTGTATTCTTTCGAGTTCACCTGAATTGAGGAACTCTCGACCGCCCGGCCAGCCACCTGTGAGGAAGCCGTAACATTAGATGTATCTTCAAAATACCCGATGAGGATCTCGCTGGCACGGAGGCCGCAGCCAGTGGCACCCTGGGCAGTGACAATACTATAGTTCACGTACAGGCCGCCTTCGGCAGCGATGCCGTCGTTATTTCCCTCTCCGGAAACAGTGCTGTCGTACGCCTCCAGGTCGCCTTCGGTACGGATGCCGTTATTTCCCTCTCCGGAAACCGTGCTGTTGTCGTACGCCGCCAGGTAGCCTTCGGTACGGATGCCGTCACCGCCTGTACTGGTGCCGGTGACAGTGCCGCCGGTTACCTCCAGGCTGCCGCTGACATAGATGCCGTCGCCTTCGCTTCCATCGGTGCCGTGGACCATACCATCGGCGCCGTCTACCGTCAGGTTACCATCGACACGGACGCCGGCTCCATTTTCTCCGATGCCGGTGACGGTGCCGCCGGTTACCTCCAGGCTGCTAACGTCAATGCCGTAACGGCCCTCACCGGCGACGATGCCGCCAGTCACCTCCAGGCTGTCGCTGACATGGATGCCTTTTTCGCTGCCCGCTGCGGTCAGGCTGCCGGTACCGGTGATGATCAGATCATCAGCAACATAAACGCCGGTGGTAAACGGGTTGCCTTCATTTTTAACAACAGTGGACTGGCCCACCAGATCAATGGTCAACTGGCCCTTAGCATAGATGCCGTAGTTATCGCCGCTTTCCGGATATGCACCCGTGATGACCACATCCCTCAGCGTCAGGGTATTGGTGTCGGGGTCGTACACCGCGGTGCCGTCGCCGCAAGTGACTGTATTGTTATTGGCGGTCAGAACATCCTCGTTATTCACATACAGGGCCTCCACCTTTACTTGCACCGCATCGGTGACAACAACGCCGCCTGCCACACGGAACTCTGTCACACCCGCCGCCAACTCGTACTCCACCCTGTTCACCCAAATCGAGGAATTATAGATCGCCCGGCCAGCAACAGACGTTGCTGTGACCGTGGATGTAGCATCGGTCTGGATGCTGCCATTGTTGACTCTGAGGCCGTAGCCATTGGCACCCTCGGCCGTGACGGTACCAGCGGTCATATCCAGGGGCCCGCTGGTATAGATGCCGATATTTCCGGTGCCGGAGACCTCTCCGCCGTTCACCGTCAGGCTGGACTCAACTTGGATGCCAACACCGCTTGCGCTGTTGCCGGTGCCGGTGACCTTTCCGCCGTTCACCGTCAGTTCTCCCCAGACAACGATACCTAGGTGTTCTGCGCCGGTGCCGGTGACCGTGCTGTCGATTACCTCCATATTCCCAAAAACATAGACGCCGGTTGTGCTGCCCACGGCGTTCAGGCTGCCGGTGCCGGTAATGGTCAGATCCCCGTTCATGTAAACGCCGTCTGAAAGCGAATTATTTCCAACGGTGGAATCGCCCACCAGCTCAATGGTCAACTGGCCCTTAGCATAGATGCCGTAGTTGTAATTCCCTGCCTCATGTGGCGTCGTGATGTTGGCGTCACGCAGCGTCAGGGTATTGGTGTCGGGGTCGTAGGCGACGGTACCGTTCCCCAGCACGTCGCCGGCGTTCTCGCTGGTGACCAGCGTGCCGCCCACCCGGATATCATACTCCTCAGCCGGGCCGGACGGCGTATCGGGAGTGGTATCAGAAATGGTTTCGGCGATCAGGTCATGGCCCAGCCCCGCCGCCACCTGATCGGCAAAGGGGCTATCTACTGTGGCGCCGCCCGGCGCGTAGCCGGTGGTGATGCTGTCGCCCAGAGCCAGATAGACCGGGGCCGCCGCCAGCGCCGTCCCCGGCAGCAGGCTCAGGCACAGGGCCAAGGCCAGGCAGATACTCAACATTCGTCTTTTCATTTAGTGCCTCCTCCCACATCAAAAAGCATTCCAAAGAGCATCGGTATGGGGCTCTATACCGGGGAAGGCCACGTCCCTTCCCCATGCGCTTTGTATTCCTTTCAAGTATACCAGAAAGCGGAGGCAGGCGCTATTGGCCATTTCAGGGGGTAAAATGGCTCACGCCCAGGGCGGCTTTCCCTGGGCGTGAGGTCATCGCAGCATGTATTTTTGCAGGTCCCCCCGGCGGGTGACGTCCAGCTTCCGCATGGCGCTGGACAGGTGCCGCTTCACCGTGGCCACAGAGATATGCAGGTGTTCGGCGATGTCCGAGTTGTTCCAGCCCCGGGCCGCCAGCATGGCGATGGCGAACTCCGTGGTGGTCAGATCATCCGCCACATCATGCCCGGTGATAGGGTTGTGAACTCTACGCCATCCGGAAGAGAAACGGTAGGTGATGTCGATGATCCGCTTGAAATCTTCCGGCCATTTGGGCTTGATGGTCGCCTCCAGCATGGCCCCCAGCAGGCCGTGGTGTTCCCCGAAGCCCTCGATGAGGTCATCCGGCCGGGCAATCTCCCACGCGGTCAGCAGATGGGTCCGGGCCCGGTCGGTCTGCTTCAGGCTCATGTAGTCCATCACCGCCACCAGATGAAGGTAGATAGCCGGGATGGGGTAGGCGGACGCGCCCATGGCCAGGGCGGCCTCCACGATCCCGGCACTGTGGGCGTACTCCTCCCTGAGATAGAGGTAGTGGGCCTGCACATACAGGGCAAAGGCCCGCAGGCCAGGGGGCAGCAGGGGCAAAAACGTCTCCGTGGGCGGCATCTCCTCTGGCAGGGGCAGGTGCAGCAGTACCGCCGCCGCAAAGGCCACGAAGGCCTCCATGGCCCGGGCTGCCGGGTCGGTCTCCCCGCCGGCCGCCAGGGTGCTCCGGATCTCCCGCAGGGCTAGGCGGGCTTGGTCGATGCGCCCCATGGTCAGGCAGGCGTAGGCGAAGATCAGGCAGGCGGAGAGGCGGACCGCGCCGTCAGAGGCTGTCAGGCAGACCTCGGCCTCCCGCATGGCCTTTTCCGCCTGGCCGCTGAAGTAGTAGTACTCCGCCTGGGCGATGTCCCGTTTCGGCCCCTTCGGGATGGCCGCGATGGCCTCGGCGCAGTGCCCCGGTACAAAGGGAGTGTTCATCAGGGGCATGAAGCCCGGGAACAGTTCCGGAGCATTTTCCGGGGGTGAGAGCGGGGCCTGCTTACTCTGCCTGCGGGGGTCGCCGGGCTTCTCCGCGGCCGCGGGGATGGCCCAGGAGCCGCCGAACCGCTCCGCGCCGGGGATACGCCCCTGGGCGCAGTACTGGTTGATCCGACGCTCCGACACGCCCCACTTCTCTGCCGCCTCCCGAATCGACAAATAGCCGTCCATGCTGCACCTCCCGACCGGAACCGCCGGTTCCCCTTGGAATGACTTTTATTATATACGACTCTTCGTAGAGTTGCAAGTCATACCAGGGGGGGCGGGCCCGTTCTTCACGGGCAGGCGGCGTGGGATCACAGCCGCGGAAATCCTGTTTCTTCCTGTCGCTGCCCCATTTCCCGCAGCGCCCGGTCAAAGCCTTTCTCAATGGCGACGCACTTCTTCTGGGCACTGCTGGACACTCTCTCCGGGTGTTCCCTCGCAAAGGCCGACACCCGATGCACATGGCGGTGGAACCAGCCGCTGCCGTTTTCCTCCACAAGGCCGGGGAATTTCCAATGGAGTCCCCCCAAATTACTGCCGAACTGCCACGCCTCCCGGGGCGTGGCTTTTTTGCTGTCCGGCACACTGCACCAGGCGCTTTTGTCCAACAGGCCATGTCCAACCACATGCGGGTGAAAATGCAGGAACAGTCCCAGGCGAGACGGGCATTGGAGCAACAGAAGCGGCGTATCAGCGAGATCGACGGTATCATCAAGCGTCTGTACGAGGACAACATCAGCGGGAAACTGACTGACGAGCGGTTTGCGAAAATGTCCGCCGACTATGAGCGGGAACAGGCCAGCCTCCGGGAGAGCGTGGAAGAACTGCGGAAAACTGTAGAGACTTGCGAGCGGCAAAGCGTCAATATGGATAGTTTTCTGAAGCTGGTAAAGAAGTACACGGTGCCGGACAAACTGTTCCCCGAACTGCTGAACGCCTTTGTGGAGAAGATCGTCGTTCATGCCCCGGATAAATCCAGCGGCCACCGGACCCAGCAGATCGACATCCACTACAATTTTATTGGGGAGATCGGGCTTTCCCATATAATCAATAAAAAAGAACCGACGAGATATGCTGATAACATATCACGTCGATTCTATCAAACACAAACATCCTTATGAACACACGCCATATGCGCCCTTTTGCCTACTTTTCCGGCGAGGGAAAAGTAGGCCGGGTCTGGGCCGGGGAGGCCCAGGACCTTCGGGGCCCGGGGCGGAGCCCCAGAATGTACTACATAGAATGACACCCATTCAGGGAAAACAACTATCTGCTCACGGTATAGAGAGAATAGAAATACCCCTTTTGCTCCATCAGCTCCTGGAAGCGCCCCCGCTCCTGGATCTTCCCCGCGTGGAGAACGACGATCTCGTCATACCGCTCCAGGAGGCCGGGCTCCAGCCGGTGGGTCACCACGATCCGCGTCAGGCCCTCCAGCCCCAGAATGGCGTCGGTGACCTCGCAGGCGGTCTGGTTGTCCAGGGAGGCGGTGGCCTCGTCCAGCATCAGCACCGGTGTGCCCCGCAGCAGGGCCCGGGCGATGGAAATACGCTGCCGCTCCCCGCCGGACAGCTCCACCCCGTTCTCGCCACACCGATATTCCTCTCCCCTCTCCGCCAGAAGGTTCGTCAAGCCAGAGCGCTTGACAGCCAGATCCACCGCCTGATCGGGAAAATCACGGAACATGGTGATGTTTTGGCGGATGGTGTCGTCAAAGAGGAACACGTTCTGCCCGATGAGGCTCATCAGGTCGTAGAGGCTGTCGGTGTCCACCTCCCGCAGCTCCTGGCCGTCGATGGCGATAGATCCGGTGTAGTCCGGGCTGGCCCCCATGAGGAGGTTCAGGAGGGTGGACTTGCCCGACCCGGAGGGGCCCACCAGAGCGTAGCTCTTGCCCGCCTCAAAGCGGACGGACAGGTCCTGAAGCACCGGCTTGTCCGTGTCGTAGCTGAAGCCCACATGGTCCAGGGCGATGGCGTCAGACAGGACCGGAGGGATGGCTTTGCCGGCGCGGCCGGCGTTTTCCTTCGTGATTCGGGCAAGCTTTTCGATCAGGGCCAGGGCGGCCTTCCGGCTGGCCCAGTACTGGGGGACGACCTGGATCGGCTGGGTAAAACAGTTACACAGGTTGAGGATGATGAGCACCGTCCCCATCTGAATCTCTCCCCGGATGGCCAGCCAGGCCCCATAGAAGAAAATGCCGATCTGGAGAACGCTGCCGCACGTCTGGGTGATGGCGGCGAGCATGGCGTCCCACAGCCGCCGGCGCTCCTTCGCCCGCTCCGTCTCGGCGTTGGCGGCTTGAAAGAGCCGGTTGGCCTCCCCCTCGGCCTTGAAGCTCTTAATCACAGAGAAGCCGGAGAGAAAGTCCTTCACCCGGGCCACAAAATCCTCGTTCTGGTCGCTCATGACCTTTTCCCGCCGGGCCAGCTCCTTTCCCATGACCAGGGAGCAGGTCATGGGGATCAGGCTAAGTAAGATGGTGGCCAACGCTAACTGCCAGCTGAGGGCAAACATCATCACCAGGCCGCCCACGAACATGGCCGATTGAAACATCAGCAGGAGAGAGCGGTTGAGGTAATTCTCCTCGACGGAGTTGGCGTCGTTGGTGAGGACCGACAGGTACCGGCTGGTATTTTCCCGGGAGAAGGCGCTGATGCTCTTTTCCGACAGCCGGGAGAAAGCGTGGTCCTTGTACTGCCGCAGGGCCCGGTGGATGAACCGGGTTTTAAAATAGTACATCAGCATGTCCACCACCAGGATGAGGACAAGGGCGGCCACGCTGATCTTTAAGATGTGCCACAGCCGCGGAAGGTCTCCGGCGGCCATGATGTTGGTCACCTCACCCAGCATCCAGGAGAAGAACAGCATCCCCCCGGTGCTCAGGACGATGAGGATGAGGGCCAGGGCGAAATTGATGTGGTTGTGCTGGTAAAAGGTCCGGGTGTATTCCCTGATGTCAGAGTTGCGTTTCATGCTGTTTTTCCTTCTTTCGCTGTTTTTGTTCCTTGGTGAGTTCCAGAATGGGCCGTTCCCGGACTTCCCAGCTGCAGCTCCAGGCGTCGGCGTCCTCCATGAACCATCTGGCGAAGTAGAGGAAGGGGACCAGGCCATGGTTGTCGTGGACGCAGTACACCTTCGTTGGGCCGTCCTCCAGCTCCAGAGACCGCTCCCGCAGCAGATGGCAGTCCACCAAGCCGGGCAGCAGCCCCTCCACCTGTTCCAGAGGCAGGCCCGCCTGCTTGGCCAGGGCGGAGGGGGTGTAGTAGCTGAATTTTTTGTGATAAAGAAAGAGCAGCAGCTCCAGGCACCCCTCTTGGGACAGCACGGCGAACAGCTTCCGGTAGTCATCGTTAGCGGCGAAGTGGACCTCGTAGCCCTCCGGCGGCTCGGGCAGCAGCAGGTACAGGGGGAAATCCTCGGTGATGATACTCAGAACCATCCCCTCCTCCGTAACATATTGGGAGCGGAGCCAGGTGAGGGAACCATCCGGCGTAACGCCGCGCATATAGCAGGTCTCCGCCACAGTCTGCTGCCCTTCGCTGAACAGCAGGGCGTTGGGGTCCACATATATGGGCAGCAAATGGGTGCCCAGCAGGCGGAAGATCTGCATCATCCGGTCATCCTTGGGGATGGCCTGGAGCCACTGGCTAAACTGCCGGTCCATATCCTGGGGGGCGTCCCCGTCCCGTCCAAACAGGGCGTCGATGGATACCCCCAGCCGGTCGGCGATGGCCGGCAGCAGGGCTACGTCCGGTGTGCCGCCGCACTCCCAGCGGCTCACCGCCTGGGTGCTGACCCCCACAGCCCTCCCCAGCTCCTCCTGGGTCATCCCCGCCGCCTTCCGGTACCTCGCGATCTGTCCGCACAGCAGCGACTCGCTCATGTTGTTTCCTCCTTTATCAACTATTACTTGTATTATACATCCACCATTGCTTGTATTCAACCGACGCTTTCTTGGAGAAATTCAAGCGTTCGTTGATTTTAAAGAGCGGCTCTTCGTGACAACATCACGGAACTCGCAGAAAATGCCCGCTATAATAAAACCATCAAGCAAGGCGATCCAGGCGGCCACTGAGGCAAGGCACGAAACAGCTGAGCAGGCCGCCTGCAGTATCAGCCAAATAAAATGAAGAAAGGAGCGTATGATCGCACTGGCTTCCGCCAAGTGCATGTCATACAAGGGTGAAACCATGTCAGTTGTCAATATTACAGTGAACAATTTCCAAGAGGAAGTCGTGAACTCCGAGAAGCCTGTCCTGCTCGACTTCTGGGCAAGCTGGTGCGGTCCCTGCCGGATGGTCAGCCCCATTATCGATGAGATCTCGGCCGAGCGCGGCGATATCAAGGTCGGCAAGGTCAATGTGGAGGAGCAGCGGGAGCTGGCCGCGCAGTTCCGTGTCATGAGCATCCCCAGTCTGGTCGTGATGAAAGACGGCAAGATCGTCAACCGGATGGTGGGCGCAAGACCCAAGAGCCAGATCCTTGCCATGCTGTGAGGTGGGTGTGGGTATGGGATTCTTCGATTTCCTGAAAGGCCCCGACATCGGTCAGGGCGTGAAAGACTATCAGGCCACTCCCGGGGCCGTTCTGCTGGATGTCCGCACACCCCAGGAGTACCGGGAGGGCCATATTCCCAGCAGCAAAAACGTGCCTCTCCAGGCTCTTGACAAGGTGGCGAGCCTGGTAAATCACCAGGACACCCCCCTGTTTGTCTACTGCCACAGTGGGGCCAGAAGCAGCCAGGCAGTCGGCGCGCTGCGGCGCATGGGATACACCGACGTCAAAAATATCGGCGGCATCGCCGCCTATACAGGGAAGGTAGAGCATTGATATGAAGGTTGTCATCGTAGGCGGCGTGGCGGGCGGCGCTACCGCCGCGGCCCGTATCCGCAGGCTGGACGAACAGGCGGAGATCGTGGTCTTTGAGCGGTCCGGGTACGTCTCTTACGCCAACTGCGGCCTGCCATACTACATCGGAGGCGTGATCACCGATCCCGAGGAGCTGACGCTCCAGACGCCGGAGAGCTTTTTCTCCCGCTTCCGGATCAGCATGAAGGTGCGCCACGAGGTCACTGCCATCCATCCGGAAAAAAAGGCGGTCTCCGTGACAAATCTGGAGACCGGGGAGGAATTTGAGGAGAGCTACGACAAGCTGCTCCTCTCCCCCGGCGCCAAGCCCGCTCAGCCGCGGCTCCCGGGCATCGGCATCAACAAGCTGTTCACCCTGCGCACCGTAGAGGATACCCTCCGCATCAAGGAGTACATCAACCTGCACCGTCCCCGGTCCGCCGTGCTGGCGGGCGGCGGCTTCATCAGCGTGGAGCTGGCGGAGAACCTGCGGGAGCTGGGGATGGAGGTCACCATTGTCCAGAGTCTTACGCATCTGATGAATCCCTTTGACCCGGACATGGCCTCGTTCCTCCACAGTGAGATGCGCGGGCACGGCGTCAAGCTGGCGCTGGGCCACTTTGTGGAGGGTTTCGCGGAAAAGGACGGCGGCGTGGATGTGCTGTTGAAGGATGGAGCCCCTATCCACGCCGACATGGTGGTGCTGGCCATCGGCGTTTCTCCTGACACGGAGCTCGCCAGAGGCGCCGGCCTGGAGCTGGGCGTCAGAAACAGCATCGTGGTCAATGACCGGATGGAGACCTCCGTTCCGGACATTTACGCCGTAGGCGACGCGGTACAGGTGAGGCACTTCGTCACCGGGCAGGACGCTCTGCTCTCCCTGGCCGGTCCCGCCAACAAGCAGGGCCGTGTCGCGGCGGACAACATCTGCGGCGGCGACAGCCGGTATGCCGGCTCCCAGGGGAGTTCCATCCTCAAGGTGTTTGGCCTGACCGCCGCCGTCACCGGGATCAGCGAGACCGCCGCCAAAGAGGCGGGGCTGGACGCGGACAGCGTCGTTCTCTCCCCTATGAGCCACGCGGGCTACTATCCCGGCGGCAAGGTCATGACCATGAAGGTGGTCTTCGAGCGAGGGACCTACCGCCTGCTGGGCGCCCAGATCATGGGATACGAGGGGGTGGACAAGCGCATCGACGTGCTTGCCACCGCCCTCCGGGCGGGGCTGAAGGCCACGGAGCTGAAGGACCTGGATCTGGCCTACGCGCCGCCCTACTCCTCCGCCAAAGACCCGGTCAACATGGCCGGTTTCATGATCGAGAACATCGCCCATGGCATCCTGAAGCAGTGGCATCTGGCGGACGCGGACACGCTCCCCCGGGGCGGCAGTGTGACGCTGCTGGATGTCCGCACGGCGGGAGAGTTTGCCCGGGGGCACATTGACGGCTTCGTCAACATCCCGGTTGACGAGCTGCGGGAGCGGCTGGGTGAGCTGGACCGGGGCAAGCCGGTGTATGTCATCTGTCAGAGCGGCCTGCGCAGCTATATCGCCTGCCGCATTCTGGCCGGAAACGGCTTTGACTGCTACAATTTCTCCGGCGGCTTCCGCTTCTATGACGCGGTAATGAATGACCGCCGCCTCACGGAATCGGCCACCGCCTGCGGCATGGATAAGTGATAACCTGCGAAACCTGGGGTGGATCAACAGAAGACTTTACAAAGACAGAAGCCCTCGGGCCGGCTAAATAGCCGGCCCGAGGGCTTTTGCCTGTATTGCTCCGCAGTTTGCTGGAATTCTTCCTTACCCCCCTGGCTGGGTCTGCCGCGCAGTTGCTCCGGTTCTTGCCGGAGCAAGAACCTTCCCCTACTCCCGAAGGGCCTCCAGTTTCCTCTCGTCCAGGATCGCTACGGCGCCGCGGGACAATTTCACCATGCCCTCGCTCTGAAAATAGCGCAGCATCCGGGTGATCACCTCCCGATGGGTGCCCAGGTGGTTGGCAATGGTCTCATGGGTGAGCTTCAGCTCGCTGGTACCTTCGATAGCTGCCTCCTCCAGCAGGAAGGCCGCCACCCGCTTATCCAGGCTCTTCCACATGACCTGTTCCATCAGCCACATGACCTCTGAAAAGCGGCTGGCCATCAATTCGTTGGTGTAGTTTGACACGGGCGCGGACTCTTCCATGATCCTCTGATAGACCGCTGCCGGTATGACCCAGAGGTCCGTATCCTTCTCCGCCTCGATAGAAACTTCAAACTGAATGGAGCGCATGATGCAGGATGCGGAAAACAGGCACAGATCCCTGTCAAACAGGCGGTAGAGGGTGATCTCCCGGCCCTCATCAGAGAGAATATAGGCCCGGAGCTGCCCGGACTTCACCAGAAGCAATCCGGTACACTCCGCGTCCCCATTGTGGAGCATGGTCCCCTTTTTTACCGCTTGAAAGCGCAGATTACTAAGGATCAGATCCTGCTGGCCGGAATGGAGTTTGTTCCAGACAGGAAAAGCCTCCTGAAACGTCATCGGGCGTCCCTCCTTTTCACGCTTCAGTATAGTTGACAGGAGCTGTGCTGTCAACCGACCGGCAGACAGGGGGACTGACGGCTTTTTGCCCGCTAGCATGGGGGATGGACAAGTGCCGGAAACCGCTTTACTGTCAGCATTTGCGGTTTTTACAGAGTCACGGTCAGGTCGTTCTCCTGGTTTTCATACCGGTACTCTGTCTCAGAGATGTAGCCCCGCAGAAGTTTCACGGAGAGCTCGTCGCCCTCCTCCAGGGGATTAAAGGGCGCGCCGCCCCAGGTGAAGCGCATCCGGGCCTTGCCCGTCTCCTCGGAATACTCGGCGGTGATGTGCACTTCGTAGTCGCCGGCGCTGCGGGGGATCACGTTGGTGGCACAGATCTCCTCGAAGGCCCGGCGCATATTGTCCAGCTGGCGGCGGGGCATGAGCTGCTTTTCGCCGAACTGCTGGAGTTGTTCGGTGACGGCAATAAAGTCGTAGTCCGGGCTGGCGATGGTAAGGGAGAGGACCTTCAGCCGCTGGACAAAGGCCCGGGTACGGTCCCGCCGGGGGTGCTCAAAGATCTCCTCCGGGGTGCCGTCCTCGTAGATCACGCCCTGGTCCATGTAGAACACCCGGGTGGATACATCCCGCGCGAACTTCATCTCGTGGGTGACGATCATCATGGTGAGCCCCTGGGCCGCCAGCTGCCGGATGACCGTAAGGACCTCCCCCACCATGGTGGGGTCCAGGGCGCTGGTGGGCTCGTCGAAGAGGACGATCTCCGGCTCCATGGCCAGGGTCCTGGCGATGGCCGCCCGCTGCTTCTGGCCGCCGGAGAGCTCGTCGGGGTAGCTGAGAGCCTTTTCCGACATGCCCACGGCTTTCAGAAGGCCCATGGCCCTCTCATAGGCCTCCTGCCGGGGTACCTTCCGAATCAGAGTGGGGGCCAGCATGAGGTTCTCGATGATGGTCAGGTGGTCAAAGAGGTTGAACTGCTGGAACACCATCCCCATGCGGCGGCGAAGGGCGCTGAGGTCCGCCTTTTTGTCGCAGATGTTCTCCCCGTGGACCAGGATCGCGCCCGCCGTCGGGGTCTCCAGCCGGTTGACGCAGCGCAGGAGGGTGGACTTGCCGGTGCCGGAGGGACCGATGATGGTGATGACCTCCCCCCGGTGGATGGAGGTGTTCACGTCCGTCAGAGGGGTGACATTGGGGAACGCCTTCTTCAGGTGCTCAATGCGGATGAGCTCGCCCTCCTCAAATGTTCTGGGCGGGGCAGCCGGAATGGTTGGACTTTCCGTCCCGGTCACGCCCTTGGGCAGCCGCCGGGGACGGCGGCGGGGATCGATACTCAGCTCGATTTTACCGATGGCCTCCGCCGCGGCGGAGGAGATGGCGAAGTAAATGACGGCCGTGGCGATCAGGGGGAAGAAGGCCTCGAAGGTGCGGCTGCGGATCAGGTCCCCCGCCCGGGCCAGGTCCTGGATGGAGATGTAGCCCACGATGGAGGTCATCTTGATCATGGCCACCACCTCGCTCTTATAGATGGGCAGCACGTGGCGGACGGCCTGGGGCAGAACCACGTGGAGGAAGCTGGCGGCCCGGCTGAAGCCAAGAGCCGACGCCGCCTCCCACTGGCCGCTGTTCACCGCCTGGATCCCGGTGTTCAGGGTGTCGGCCACAGACACGGCGAAGATCACTGAGAAGGAGATCACCGCCACCGCCACCGGGTCGATGTCGGAGGAGG
>NBJMC04203__coassemble_824_pt1 | contig 14758 bp, 10 predicted proteins | sample NBJMC04203__metabat2_high_PE_008 | metagenome-assembled genome bin NBJMC04203
TCGTAGTCGTCGCACTTGGCGATGACCAGATCGTCCCGGATGGAGCCGCCGGGCTGGGCCACATAGCGCACGCCGCTGCGGCGGGCCCGCTCGATGTTGTCGGGGAAGGGGAAGAAGGCGTCGCTGGCCAGGGACACGTCGTTGGTCTGGTCCAGCCAGGCCCGCTTCTCCCGCTCGTTGAGAGGGTCGGGCCGCCAGATGAAGTACTTCTCCCAGAAGCCCTCGGCGCACACGTCCTCCTCGTTGCCGTTGATATAGCTGTCGATGACATTGTCCCGCTCCGGCCGGCCCAGGGAGGGCAGGAAGGGGAGGTTCAGGGCCTTGGGGTGCTGGCGCAGAAACCAGGTGTCCGCCTTGGTGCCCGCCAGACGGGTGCAGTGGATGCGGCTCTGCTGGCCGGCTCCCACGCCAATGGCCTGTCCGTCGAAGGCGTAGCACACGGAGTTGGACTGGGTGTACTTCAGGGTGATGAGGGCCACGATCAGGTCCCGCCGGGCGGAGTCCGGCAGGTTCTTGTTGCAGGTGACCACGTTGTCCAGCAGGCTCATGTCGATGCGGGCGTCGTTGCGCCCCTGCTGGAAGGTGACGCCGAACACGTCCTTGGTCTCCTGCTGGGCGGGGACGTAGCTGGGGTCGATCTGGACGATGTTGTAGCCGCCCTTGCGCTTGGTCTTCAGGATGGCCAGGGCCTGGTCGGTGTACCCTGGGGCGATGACACCGTCGGACACCTCCCGCTGGAGGAGCCGGGCGGTGGTCTCGTCGCACACGTCGCTGAGGGCGGCCCAGTCGCCGAAGGAGCACAGACGGTCCGTGCCCCGGGCCCGGGCGTAGGCGCAGGCCAGGGGGCTGTCGTCCAGGCCCTCCACGTCGTCCACGAAGCAGGCCCGCTTCAGGCTGTCGCCCAGGGGCAGGCCCACGGCGGCGGAGGTGGGGGAGACGTGCTTGAAGGAGGCGGCGGCGGGGAGACCCAGGGCCTCCTTCAGCTCCTTGACCAGCTGCCAGGCGTTGAAGGCGTCCAGGAAATTGATGTACCCCGGCTTGCCGTTGAGGACCTGGATGGGCAGGTCGCCGCCGTCCCGCATGAAGATGCGGGCGGGCTTCTGGTTGGGGTTGCAGCCGTATTTCAGTTCCAGTTCGTTCATGAGCGGTCTCCTTTCCTGCGTGTCAGACGTTCAGCTCCCCGTGGATGTTCTCGTCGGGGTACCGGGCCAGAAGGGGAGCGACTTCCTGGTCCAGAAATTCCGTCACCTGGCTGGGGGCCCGGCCCACGTATTTCTCCGGGGCCATCTGCTCCTCGATCTCCCCACGGGTCAGGGGGAAGAGGGGGTCGGCCACGATGCGGTCGATGAGGTCGTTCTGTCCGCCCTCCAGCTTCACCCGGCGGGCGGCGGCGTGGGAGTGCTCCCGCAGGGCCTCGTGGAGCTCCTGGCGGTTCCCGCCCCGCTTGACGGCCTCCATCATGATGTTCTCCGTGGCCATGAAGGGCAGCTTCTCCATCACCCGGCGGCTGACCACCCGGTCATAGACCACCAGCCCGGCGGTGACGTTCATATAGATCTCCAGAATGGCGTCCACCGCCAGGAAGGCCTCGGACACGGCGATGCGCTTGTTGGCGCTGTCGTCCAGGGTCCGCTCCATCCACTGGGTGGCGGCAGTCATAGCGGGGTTCACCGCGTCCTGGATCACGTACCGGGCCAGGGCGCAGATCCGCTCGCTGCGCATTGGGTTGCGCTTGTAGGGCATGGCGGAGGAGCCGATCTGGCTGGCCTCGAAGGGCTCCTCCATCTCCTCGAAGGACTGGAGGATGCGCAGGTCCGTGGCGAACTTGCAGGCGGACTGGGCGAAGCCGGAGAGGGCGGCAAGAAAGTAGGCGTCGGTCTTCCGGGAGTAGGTCTGGCCGCAGACAGCCACGGACCGGGCAAAGCCCATCCGCTCCGCCACCATGCGGTCCAGGGCCTTCACCTTCTCCTCATCTCCCTCGAACAGCTCCATGAAGCTGGCCTGGGTGCCGGTGGTGCCCTTGGCCCCCCGGAAGCGGAGGGTGGCGACCTGGTACTCCAGGTTCTCCATGTCCATCATCAGCTCGTTCATCCACAGCGTGGCCCGCTTGCCGACGGTGGTGAGCTGGGCGGGCTGGAGGTGGGTGTAGCCCAGGCAGGGCAGATCCTTGTACCGCCGGGCGAAGTCCGCCAGGTTCCGCAGCACCTGGGCCGCCTTTTTCAGCACCAGCCGGGAGGCGTCCCGGAGGCAGATGAGGTCCGTGTTGTCCCCCACGTAGCAGGAGGTGGCGCCCAGGTGGATGATGCCCTCCGCCTGGGGGCACTGCTGGCCGTAGGCGTAGACGTGGCTCATCACGTCGTGGCGGACCACCCGCTCCCGGGCCTCCGCCACGTCGTAGTTGACGTCCTCGGCGTGGGCCTTCAGCTCGTCGATCTGTTCCTCTGTGATGTGCAGGCCCAGCTCCCGCTCCGCCTCGGCCAGGGCGATCCACAGCCGCCGCCAGGTGCGGAACTTGTTGTTGTCGGAGAAGAGGTACTGCATCTCCCGGCTGGCGTAGCGGGTGGAGAGGGGGGAGACGTAGCCGTCCCGGTTTCGTTCCATGGCTGATCCTCCTTCGTCTTGTCTCACTGGTGCTTGTTGATGATCCGGACCTCCTCCCGGCCGGTGGCCAGGTCGATCCAGTTGGTGTAGAGGGAGATCTTGTTGTCCGCGTTGAGGCCGGACCAGATCATGTCGGTGAAGGCCTCGCCGTCGTCCCCAATGGCCACCCGCTCCGGCTCCCCCTGGAAGGTGGGGATGGGGTCCCCGTCGGTGACATAGGTGTGGAGGAAGTGGCCCAGGCCCGGCAGGGCCTCGTAGGCGAAGGTGAAGCGGTTGCAGGCGCTGCCCTCGGCGTCGGCGCTCTTGAGGATGGACATATGATAGTCAAAATCTCCGCCAGCCAGCGTCAAAATGGCGCTGATCCGGGGGGTCCAGTTGGGCCCGTCGGGCTCGAAGCGCCGGACCTTCAGAGCCTGGCCGAAGGTCTTGCCCGCCAGAAGCCCGTCCCGGATGGTGTCGGTCTGGTCGCCGTTGGTGACGATGAGGGTGTCATCCAGGCGGCGGACCGGGTGGTAGATGATGAGGCTGGGGTCCGTCACCTTGCTCTCATCCCAGGCCCGGGTGCGGATGCCGTCCTCCGTGGCCTCAAAGACCCGGTTGCGGCTGTTCTCGCTGCGGCCCATGATGAAGTAGGCCACGGCGGCGTGGCGGCCGTCGGCGGACTTGCCCACCACGATGCCCCGGCCGGGGTAGGGGTTGCGGGCCAGGAGATGGCCCAAATCTTCAATCTTGTAAATATCCATGGTTACCTCTCAAAACGTACTGCTCTGCGATACGCGACCTCCCGGGCCTCCCCGGCCCGGACCCGGGTGACTTTTTAGCGATAAAAAGTCACCAAAAATCGCCGGGGGCACCCCGGATCCCGATTGTTTTCCTAATCGGTCTGTATCAAATTTGAAACTGCTCTGCCACTGAATCAGGTTTTTGTCATCTAATCTACAGTGGGTCTATCAACGATACTCCGCCTGCCGGCCTCTTAAAAAGATGGATGTTTCTTTTGGTGCTTGTCGAAACATTCTTCTTACAACGCACCATCGGGAGTATCCGTAGAATAATAGGACAAGTATAGGGCAGGCGGGGGTATCCAAAGGGGGGGCGGGCGCCCCCCTTTGTGTCGTCGCGGAAGAGGGGGTCACAGGGGAGAAACCCCATCGAAAGGGTTTCTCCCTCCGTGCGTGTTTTTGCCTACTTTTTCCACGAGGAAAAAGTAGGTCGGGGTTCGGGGGTGAAACCCCCGAGGTCTTGGGGTGTGGGACCGAAGGCCCCACATTATTTCACAATTGTTTGTGCCACAAGCTCCGCCGCCTGGGGCAGAATCACCCACTCCGCCTGCTCCATGACCCGGCGCTGGAGGACCTCGGCGGTGTCGCCGGGCTGGACCTCCACGGCCTTCTGGAGGATGATCTTCCCACCGTCGGGGACCTCGTTGACGTAGTGGACGGTGGCGCCGGTGACCTTCACCCCGTAGTCCAGAGCCGCCTGGTGGACCTTCAGGCCGTAGAAGCCCTTGCCGCAGAAGGCGGGGATCAGGGAGGGGTGGATGTTGATGATGGGCCCGGGGAAGCGGGCGATGAAGTCCGCCGACAGGATGCCCAGGAACCCGGCCAGCACCACCATGTCGATCCGGTAGTGGCCCAGGGCCTCCAGGACCTTTTCCTCGAACCCCGGCTCCCGCCGGGGGATGACGGCGCAGGCGATGTCCGCCTCGTGGGCCCGGGTGACGGCCCGGACGCCGCTCTTGTCGGCAATGACCAGGGAGAGGACCCCGCTGTGGAGGTCCCCCCGCCGCTGGGCGTCGATGAGGGCCTGGAGGTTGGTGCCGCCGCCGGAGACCAGTACGGCAATCCGGGCCGTCAGCATAGGACCACCCGCTCCTCGCCGGAGACGATCTCGCCGATGAGGTAGGCGTCCTCGCCGTTTTCCCGCAGGAGGGAGAGGGCCTTGTCCGCCTGGCTCTTGGGCACCGTCACGGTCATGCCCACCCCCATGTTGAAGGTGTTGAACATGTCCCGCTCCGGGATGGCGCCTGTCTCGGCGATGAGATCGAAAATGGGGGGCACCCGCAGGGCGCTCTTCTCCAGCTTGGCGCACAGCCCCTGGGGAATGCTGCGGGGGACGTTCTCGTAGAAGCCGCCGCCGGTGATGTGGGAGATGCCGTGGACCTCCACCTGCTCCAGCAGGGCAAGGACGGCCTTGACGTAGATCCGGGTGGGGGTCAGCAGGGCCTGGCCCAGCCCCAGGCCTCCCAGGGCGTCGATGGGGGTGTGAAGGTCCGCCCGCTCCACGTTGAACACCCGGCGGACCAGGGAGAAGCCGTTGGAGTGGACGCCGGAGGAGGGCAGGGCCAGCACCGCGTCGCCGGGGGCGGTCTTGTTCTTGTCGATGATCTTTTCCCGGTCCACGATGCCCACGGCGAAGCCCGCCAGGTCGTAGTCGTCGGCGTGCATCACGCCGGGGTGCTCGGCGGTCTCGCCGCCGATGAGGGCGCAGCCCGCCTGGACGCAGCCCTCGGCCACGCCGCCCACAATGTCCGCGATCCGCTCGGGAATGTTTTTGCCGCAGGCGATGTAGTCTAAGAAAAACAGGGGCCTGGCGCCGCAGCAGATGATGTCGTTGACGCACATGGCCACGCAGTCGATGCCCACGGTGTCGTGCCGGTTCATCAGCTGGGCGACGCGAAGCTTGGTGCCCACCCCGTCGGTGCCGGAGACCAGCACCGGCTGGGACATGCCGGAAAGCTCCGGCTGGTAGAGGCCGCCGAACCCGCCGATGTCCCCACAGACCCCCGCCGTCATGGTCCGGGCCACGTGGGACTTCATCAGCTCCACCGCCCGGTAGCCGGCGGTGATGTCCACGCCCGCGGCGGCGTAGGAGGCGGAATAGCTCTCACTCATGTCTCGATCTCACTTTCAAACAGATTTTTCTGGGCCTGTTTGGGCACGTCCATGGGGTACTCCCCGGTGAAGCAGGCGTCGCAGAAGTCCAGATGGCAGCCCCGGGCGATCTTCCGGGTGGCGTCCAGGGACAAAAAGCCCAGGGTATCCGCGCCGATGATCTCCCGCATCTCCTCCACCGTCCGGCCGTGGGCCAGCAGCAGATCCTGGTCGGGAATGTCGGTGCCGAAGAAGCAGGGGTGGCGGAAGGGGGGCGCGGAGATCCGCAGGTGGACCTCGCTGGCCCCGGCGTCCCGGACCAGCTTGATGAGCCGGGCGCAGGTGGTGCCCCGGACGATGGAGTCGTCCACCATGATGACCCGCTTGCCCTGGACCGCCTCCCGCAGGGCGTTGAGCTTCAGCCGCACGCTGCGCTCCCGCTTGTCCTGGCCGGGCTGGATGAAGGTCCGGCCGATGTAGCGGTTTTTGATGAGCCCCACGCCGTAGGGGATGCCGGAGCAACGGGCGTAGCCGATGGCGGCGGGGATGCCGGAGTCCGGCACGCCCATGACCATGTCCGCCCCCACGGGGTGCTCCAATGACAGGTACTTGCCCGCCTCCTGGCGGGCCAGCTCCACCGAGGCCCCGTCGATGACGGAGTCCGGGCGGGCGAAATAGATGTACTCAAATACGCACACGGCGGTCTTTGGCTTCTGGGGCGCGTGGAGGGAGCGGACCGCGCCGGTGTGGTCCACCACGATGACCTCCCCCGGCTCCACGTCCCGGATGAACCGGGCCCCCAGGGCGTCCAGGGCGCAGGACTCGGAGGCGAAGACCACCGCGTCCCCCAGGGAGCCCATGCACAGCGGCCGCATCCCCCGGGGGTCCCGGGCGGCGATGAGCTTCCGGGAGGACATGATGCACAGGGAGTAGGCGCCCTCCACCACGGACATGGCGTTGACCACCGCGTCCTCGATGGATTTTGCCTTCAGCCGCTCCTGAACCAGTGTGTAGACCAGGACCTCCGTGTCGGAGGAGGAGCGGAAGATGGCGCCGTTCAGCTCCAGCTGCCGGCGCAGGGCCCCGGCGTTGACCAGGTTGCCGTTGTGGGCCAGGGCCAGATTGCCCTTCACATGGGTGATGGCCAGGGGCTGGGCGTTCTCCCGCCGGGGGTCGCCGGTGGTGGAGTAGCGGACGTGGCCGATGGCCATGTTCCCCTGGAGGGCGTCCAGCTTCTCCTGGTCGAACACCTCTCCCACCAGCCCCACGTCCTTGTGGCAGCGGATGACGCCCCGGTGGTTCACAGCGATGCCGCAGGCCTCCTGCCCCCGGTGCTGCAGGGCAAACAGGGCGGCGTAGGCCTCATGGGCGGGGCTCAGAGAGGAGCCCTCGGGGCACCAGATGCCGAAGACGCCGCACTCCTCGTGGAGACCGCTCATGCCTGCTCTCCGAAGACCCGGCGCATCATCTCCTGATAGGCCTCCTCCACGTTGCCCAGGTCCCGGCGGAAGCGGTCCTTGTCCAGCTTCTCCCCGGTCTTGGCGTCCCAGAAGCGGCAGGTATCAGGGCTGATCTCGTCGGCCAGGACGATCTCGCCGTTGGGCAGGCGGCCGAACTCCAGCTTGAAGTCGATGAGGTTCACGCCGCACTGGGCGAAGAAGGCCTTGAGGACCTGGTTGACCTTCAGGGCCATGAAGCGGATGGTCTCGATCTCCTCCCGGGTGGCCAGCTTCAGGGCCAGAGCGTGGGAGGTGTTCAGCAGGGGGTCGTGGAGGTCGTCGTTCTTGTAGGAGAACTCCAGCACCGGCTCGTCAAAGACGATGCCCTCCTCCACGCCGTAGCGGCTGGCGAAGTGGCCCGCGGATACGTTGCGGACGATGACCTCCAGGGGGACGATTTCCACCTTCTTCACCACGGTCTCGCGGTCGTTGATCTCGGAGACGTAGTGGGTGGGGACGCCCTCCTCCGCCAGCTTCTGCATGAGGAAGTTGCTCATGCGGTTGTTGACGGCGCCCTTGCCCCGGATGGTTCCCTTTTTGGTCCCGTCGAAGGCGGTGGCGTCGTCCTTGTAGGAGACGATCACGTAGCGGGGGTCGTCGGTGGCGTAGACCTTCTTGGCCTTTCCCTCGTAGAGCTGAACGGTCTTTTCCATTGGTATGTTCCTCCCGTATCAATAATGTTTTCTTTCTTTTTCAGATGCCGGCGGGGCCGGACTCAGTGAGCCAGGGCGTCTTCGATCTCCCGGTCGGCGTCCAGGACCTTCTGGGCGTCCCGCTGCCGCTTCTCCGCCAGCTTCCGGGCCAGGCCCTCGTCCTCCACCGCCAGGATCTGGATGGAAAGCAAGGCGGCATTGACGCTTCCATCGATGGCCACGGTGGCTACAGGGATGCCGGAGGGCATCTGGACCGTGGACAGAAGGGCGTCAACGCCGTCTAGGTTTTTGGATTTGATGGGAATGCCGATGACGGGCAGGGTGGTGCCCGCCGCCATGGCCCCGGCCAGGTGGGCGGCCATACCGGCGGCGGCGATGATGACGCCGAAGCCGTTGTCCCGGGCGCTCCGGGCGAAGGCGCCGGCCTGCTCCGGGGTGCGGTGGGCGGAGAAGACGTGGACCTCGGTGGGTACGCCGAACTCCCGCAGGGTGTCCACGGCTTTGCGGACCACCGGCAGGTCGCTGGCGCTGCCCATAATGACGGCGACTTTCTTCATTCGTTTTTCCTCCTCGCGATGCGTAAAATTCCTGCTGAAAGGGGGCTTTCAACAAAAAATGGGCAGTCCCGTCCCCTTTGGAGACAGGCTGCCCAGACGGTCGACAAAGGTGCCGCCCGCCTGCTCCCATGTGGTGTGCTCCACAGTCCCGTCAGTTGCAGGCGGGCTTTTCTTCAATTAACACATATAACCTACCATTTTCGGAAAAAAAACGCAAGATGAAATTCTGTATGAATCCGCCCCGCCATCCCCAGCCCCCCTATGGGGAAGTTCCATAAAGAGAAAATATTTTCTCTCCCCGGCCTTGACTTTTGGCGGGATCTGTGAGATATTTTTCAAAGCGAATGTGAAAAAAGTATGTTAAATTTTAGACGTTTTTCCGGAAACTACGGGGAAATGTGCAATAAAAGTTAGCATACCTCACAAAAATTTAGCTGCGGCGGAAGGAGGAGCTGACCATGGAGAGAGGGCTTTTGAGCGGTGTTTGCCAAACGGGTCCCGGCATTGGTCCCGCTGTCCCTGCCGCCTCTGTTTCCCGGTTCCACGGACTGGTATTCCCGTCTGTGTGAGCCGGGTTTTTTCTTTTTTGAAAAAGCCGCCCCCGTCCGCGGGGCGAGGAGAGGAGCGAGCAAATGATCAGAGACTATGACTGCAAGATCGTGCTGGCCGACGGCAGCGAGTACCGGGGCTGCCGCTTCGGCGCCCGGGGGGACCGGGTGTGCGAGATCGTGTTCAACACCTCCATGGTGGGCTACCAGGAGATCGTGTCCGACCCGTCCTACACCGACCAGCTGGTGGTGATGACCTACCCCATCATCGGCAACTACGGCATCACCGACGAGGATTTTGAGACCAAGATCCCCACCATCGGCGGCCTGGCGGTCCGGGAGTACAACGACATCCCCAGCAACTTCCGCTACACCAAGACCCTCTCGGAGATCCTGGAGGACTATGATATCCCCGCCGTGGAGGGCATCGACACCCGGAAGCTGACCCGCAGCATCCGGGACCACGGCAGCCGGAAGGCCCTCATCACGGACATCGGCACCCCCCGGGAGGAGGCCCTGGCCATCCTGGCGGCCACGGAGCTGCCCCGGGACCAGGTCTCCCGGGTGAGCTGCCGCAAGCGCTGGTACGCCCGGACCTCCAACCACAGGTACAATGTGGTGGCGGTGGACTGCGGCATCAAGCTCAACATCGTCCGATCCTTGAACGCCAGGGGCTGCAACGTCACCGTGGTGCCCTACGACACCCCCGCCTCCGTCATCATGGGTATGGCCCCCGACGGGGTGTTCCTCTCCAACGGCCCCGGGGACCCGGAGGACGTGGAGCCGGTGATCCGCCTGGTGCGGCAGCTGCGGGGGCTCTACCCCATCTTCGGCATCTGCCTGGGCCACCAGATGATCGCCCTGGCCTACGGCGGCAGGACCTACAAGCTGAAGTTCGGACACCGGGGAGGCAACCACCCGGTGAAAAACCTGGGTACCGGAAAGCTGGAGATCACCAGCCAGAACCACAGCTACGCCGTGGACCGCGCCTCCCTGGAGGGCACGGGCCTGGAGGTGACCCACATCAACCTGCTGGACGACACGGTGGAGGGCCTGGCCTGCCCCAGGGACCGGGTGTTCTCCGTGCAGTACCACCCGGAGAGCGCCCCCGGGCCCCAGGACAGCGGGTACCTGTTCGACCAGTTCATTCAGATGATGGAGGAGGGAAAGCGCCATGCCTAAGCGGACAGACTTGAAGAAGATCCTGGTCATCGGCTCCGGGCCCATCGTCATCGGCCAGGCGGCGGAGTTCGACTACGCCGGCACCCAGGCCTGCCTGGCCCTGAAGGAGGAGGGGTACCAGGTGGTCCTGGCCAACTCCAACCCCGCCACCATCATGACCGACACCACCGTGGCGGACAAGGTGTACATGGAGCCCCTGACGGTGGAGTATCTGGCCAAGATCCTGCGCTTTGAGCGGCCCGACGCCATCGTCCCCGGCATCGGCGGGCAGACGGGGCTGAACCTGGCCATGGAGCTCAAGCGCCAGGGGGTGCTGGACGAGTGCGGCGTGGAGCTGCTGGGCACCAGCTACGAGAGCATCCAGAAGGCGGAGGACCGGGAGCTGTTCAAGGAGCTGTGCCTCTCCCTGGGGGAGCCGGTGGTGCCCTCCCAGATCACCCACTCCGTGGAGGAGGCCCTCCAGGCCGCTGAAGAAATCGGCTACCCGGTGATATTGCGCCCGGCTTTCACCCTGGGGGGCACCGGCGGCGGCTTCGCCGCCAACGACGGGGAGCTGCGGGACATGATGCGCAACGCCCTGGAGCTCTCCCCGGTCCACCAGGTGCTCATCGAGAAGAGCATCAAGGGCTACAAGGAGATCGAGTACGAGGTGATGCGGGACGCCAACGACACCGCCATCACCGTGTGCAATATGGAGAACATCGACCCCGTGGGCATCCACACCGGGGACTCCATCGTGGTGGCCCCCAGCCAGACCCTGACCAACAAGGAGTACCACCTCCTGCGGGACAGCGCACTGCGGCTGATCCGGGCCCTGAAGATCGAGGGGGGCTGCAACGTCCAGTTCGCCCTGGACCCCCAGTCCTTCCAGTACTACGTCATCGAGGTCAACCCCCGGGTGTCCCGGTCCTCGGCCCTGGCCAGCAAGGCCAGCGGCTACCCCATCGCCCGGGTGTCCGCCAAGATCTCCGTGGGGATGCACTTAGACGAGATCCGCCTGGCCAACACCCCCGCCAGCTTCGAGCCCACGTTGGACTACGTGGTCACCAAGATGCCCCGGTTCCCCTTCGACAAGTTCACCAGCGCCAGCAACGTCCTGTCCACCCAGATGAAGGCCACTGGCGAGGTGATGGCCGTGGGCCGCACCCTCCAGGAGAGCATCCTCAAGGCGGTGCGGTCCCTGGAGATCGGCGTGGGCCACATCTACATGAGCAAGTTCGACAGCTACAGCGAGCGGGAGCTCACCGACTACATCAAGCTGGGCACCGACGACCGGATCTTCGCCATCGCCGAGCTCATGAGCCGGGGCACGGACCTGGGTGTCATCTGGGAGGCCACCCAGATCGACATGCTGTTCCTGGACAAGATCTCCAACATCGTCCGCTACGAGGGGGAGATCAAAGCCCGGCCCTGGGACGAGACCATCTTGCGGAAGGCCAAGCGGAAGGGCTTCTCCGACAGGGCCATCGCCTGGCTGTGGAAGTGCACGGAGCGGGAGGTGTACGAGAAGCGGCGGGAGCTGGGGATCTTCCCGGTGTACAAGATGATCGACACCTGCGCCAGCGAGTTCGACAGCTACGTCCCCTACTTCTACTCCACCTACGAGGAGGAGAACGAGTCCGTCGTCTCCCCCCACAAGAAGATCGTCGTCCTGGGCTCCGGCCCCATCCGCATCGGCCAGGGGGTGGAGTTCGACTACTCCACCGTCCACGCCGTCCAGACCATCAAGGCCAGCGGCTACGACGCCATCATCATCAACAACAACCCGGAGACCGTCTCCACCGACTACACCTGCAGCGACAAGCTCTACTTCGAGCCCCTGACGGTGGAGGACGTGATGAACGTCATCGAGCTGGAGAAGCCCGTGGGGGTCATCGCCTCCCTGGGGGGCCAGACCGCCATCAACCTGGCCCAGCCCCTGATGGACCACGGGGTGAAGATCATCGGCACCGACTGCGCCGCCATCGAGCGGGCGGAGGACCGGAAAGTCTTTGAGCAGGTCCTCCGGGACCTGGACATCCCCCAGCCCCGGGGCGAGGCCGTCACCAGCGTGGAGGAGGGTGTGAAGGTGGCCGCAGCCATCGGCTACCCCGTCCTGGTCCGGCCCAGCTTCGTGCTGGGGGGCCGGGCCATGGAGATCGTGACGGGGGAGGAGATGCTCCGCCGCTACCTGAAGACCGCCGTGGAGGTGGACGCCGACAAGCCCGTGCTGGTGGACAAGTACATCATCGGCAAGGAGGTGGAGGTGGACGCCATCTGCGACGGGCGGGACGTGTTCGTCCCCGGCATCATGGAGCTGGTGGAGCGCACCGGCGTCCACTCCGGGGACTCCGTCAGCGTGTATCCCACCTTCTCCATCTCCCAGGCGGTGAAGGACACCATCCTGGACTACACGAAGAAGCTGGGCCTGGGCGTCGGTATCGTGGGCCTTTATAACATCCAGTTCATCGTGGACCGGGAGGACAAGGTCTACATCATCGAGGTCAACCCCCGGTCCTCCCGGACGGTGCCCTTCCTCTCCAAGGCCACGGGGTACTCACTGGCGGACATCGCCACCAAGGTGATCCTGGGGGAGAGCCTGCGGGACCAGGGCTTCACGGAGCTCTACCCGCCGGAGAAGAAGAGATGGTACTGCAAGGTGCCGGTGTTCTCCTTCAGCAAGCTCTCCGGGCTTGACGCCTACCTCTCCCCGGAGATGAAGTCCACCGGCGAGGCCATCGGCTACGACGACCGGCTGCCCTACGCCCTGTACAAGGCCATGCAGGCCGCCGGGATGAAGCTCCAGGACCACGGGACGGTGCTGCTGTCCATCTGCCCGGAGGACCTGGAGGAGGCCCTGCCCCTGGTGGGGCGGTTCTACCGCCTGGGCTTCAATATTGAGGCCACCACCGGCACCGCCCAGTTCCTGAAGGACCACGGCATCCGCACCCGGGTCCGCCGGGACTACACCGAGGACCCGGCGGAGATCACCGGCCTCATACGCAGCGGCCGGGTGGCCTACATCATCAACACCCGGGACCTGAGCTCCTCCCAGCACGTGAACGCCGGCGTGGCCATGCGCCGCCTGGCCATCGAGAACAACCTTACCACCTTCACCTCCCTGGACACCGTCCGGGCCCTGCTGGACGTGCTGGAGGCGGTGACCAGCCGCATCTCCACCATCGACGAGTGAGCGGCGGGGGGAAGCTTCATGCGCCCTGAGCGCGCCACGATAACGAGCAGAGGTGCGAGGCGCATGAAGTTTCGCGCATGTGGGCCGTCCCCGGCCCACGCGCTGAAATTCCAGGCCGTGCCGTCAGAGACGGCACAGGGCCACTTTTGCTATGCTTTTGCATAGCAAAAAAAGAGTTAAGACTTTTGTAACGATTGCCGCTGGTTTTCTTAACAAAAGCTGTGTATCTTAATACTTGCAAGAGACAAGACTTCTTTTTCATCTGATCCTCCAATTTCAAGAGAGAGCGCCGGGGCACAGGCCCCGGCGCTCTCTCGTTGTCAAACGATCCGCCCGCCGCGCCGGAAACGAGACGGCAGCCGCCTCTTTCAGGAGGCGGCTGCCGGTATATTCCGGAGGGCTAGAACATCTGGAGCACCCGGGCCATGTGCTCGCCGTTGAGATCGAGGGTCGCCACCCGCCCGTACTCCTCGACAGCGGCCTCCAGAGCGGGGGTGCTGCCGTGCTCGGCCTCGATCTGACCGTAGTAGTCCTCTGTCCAGGTGGCGATGGACACGGGCTCCGATTCCATGAGGCTTGCCAGATCCTCGTCGCTGAGCCCCATCAGGTACAGATCCCGGAAGGCCGGCCGCTCCTCCTCGGACAGAACGTCGCCCAGCTTGGTCGGGGAGAACCAGCGGGAGATTCCCTCCTCCTTGGCGTAGGTCCGCGGCCTGCCGGTGATGTAGTCGTACTGGGTGTACTCCTGGGCCTCCGGGCCGAAGGCCTCCGTCAACGCGGCCAGGACCGCCTCCTTGTCGGCGCTCTCCGGGAAGACGATATGGACCTGGTCCAGGCCGCAGTAGCCGCCCTCCTCCAGGGAGAAGTTGAAGAAGCGGAATTGCGCCAGTGTGGCTGCGGTCCCGAAGGCCTCCACGTCCCGCGCAGTCAGGGTGACGGAGTAGTTGTCCTCCTCCCGCTCCAGCGTGTCCATGTTCAGCCCCAGGGCCTCACAGACCTCCTCGGGACCGCTGTTCCAGGGGATGCCCTGAAACTCTATGCCGGTGGGCTCCGCCGGGGTTCCCGCCTCACCGGAGCAGCCGCACAGCCCCGCCAGCAGGCAGAGGCTCAGCGCGATGGCGGCGACAGAAAAAACTCTCCTCGCTTTCATGGGGGATACCTCCTTTTCAATGGACATGAAGTTGGGGGAATATCTCTGACAATATTTTAACAAACCGGCGGGGATAAGTCCAGTAACTTTTTGGTCAAAATCGTTACAGTTCGGTTACGAGAGCGCCGGGACCTGCTTACATACGATCACGGTTTTAGAGCATTAAGGACTTCCGGCACGTTGTCATAATATGCGATATCTGTGTACCATGTCAGTTCAATGACATCGTTCTGATTTCCTGACAAGTATAATCTTCCGTCCCGGATCAGCACCGTACGGAATGATTCGTCCGTGCCGTCTTTCCATAAAGCATATCGATCGTAGTCGAGGCTCTCATAGGTACCCTGCTCTACAGGACCGCCGGGCTGATACAGACAATATGTACCTGCCTTATCTAAAATAATGTACATATCATTCGTAATTGTTCGGTAAGTTCCTGCAACGGGAATGGGTTCCGGGTATTTAGCTCCCAGCCAAGCTGAGAAAAGAAATAGATTTCCAAGAATAGAAATTGCCAGTAAAA
>NBJMC04203__coassemble_825_pt1 | contig 14737 bp, 12 predicted proteins | sample NBJMC04203__metabat2_high_PE_008 | metagenome-assembled genome bin NBJMC04203
ATTATATCACTTCTGGCAGTATCGCGCCTACTTTTCTGTGCGGTATTGCCCTAATCTACAGTTTGGCGGTCAACGATACTTCGGCTGCCGCCCTGTTAAAGGGGGACATGTTTCTGTTGGTGCTTGACGAAACATCTTTCTTGTGACGCACCTTCGGGAGTATCCAAAGAAATTCAGGACAGGTTTCGTCTATGCGGGGGAATCCAAAGGGGGCGTTGCCCCCTTTGTGTCGTCGTGGGGGAGGGGTACATAGGGGAGGGACCCCATCGAAAGGGTCCCGCCCCTATGCGTGCTTTTGGTTACTTTTTGCACGAGCAAAAAGTAACCCGGGTCCGGGCCGGGAAGGCCCGGGAGGTATGTAGAGCACCATGCTCTACATATCTCACTTTCCAAACCCACAGTTGGGATAGGTACAAACGGAACAGTTCAGGCACAGCCCCCCCTCTCCCAGGGAGGTGATGTCCTCCCGGGCCACGGGGACACCCGCCACAACCCGGGGCAGGACAATATCAAAAATCGTCGCCCCCGCGTACATGACGCAGCCGGGAAGCCCCATGACGGGGGTTCCGTCGTCGAAGTAGCCCAGCAGGAACATGGCCCCGGGCAGCACCGGCGCGCCGTAGGTAACGATCCGCGCCCCGCTGGCCTTGATGGCGCCCGGGGTGTTGTCGTCCGGGTCCACGCTCATGCCGCCGGTGCAGAGGATCATGTCCACCCCGGCCCGCCGCAGCTCGCCGATGGCGGCGGCCACGTTCTCCAGGCCGTCCCCCACCACCCGGTGCTCCGTCACGGCCACGCCGTAGGCCGCCAGCTTCTCCACCACCACCGGGGTGAAGGTATCCTGAATGAGCCCCTTGGCCACCTCGCTGCCGGTGGTGACGACGCCGGCGGTCTTCAGCTTCCAGGGCAGCAGCTCCAGCAGGGGGCTGTCCCCGGCGGCCTCCTCCGCCGCCCGGAGCTTCTCCTCCGCGATCACCAGGGGGATCACCCGGGTGCCGCAGAGCTTGTCCCCCGCCTTCACCGGGGTGTTGCCGTGGCGGGTAGCGACCATGATCTCGTCGATGGCGTTGACGGCGTTCAGCCGCCGGTTATCCACCCGGAAGAGGCCGTCCATCTGGGCGGTGAGCTCGATCTTGCCCTCCTTGACGGCGCTCCGGGCCATGTGGTCCCCCTGGCAGAGGCGGACCAGCCGCTCGGCGGCGTCGTTCTCATGGACCATGCCGGGGACCATCTCCCAGACATATAGGTTTTCTTTCCCCATGGACAGGAGGACCGGGATGTCCTCCTCCGTCACCACGTGGCCCTTGCGGAACCGGGCGTCCTTGTACTCCCCCTTGATGATCTGGGTCATGTCGTGGCACAGGACGTGGCCCACCGCGTCATGGGTTCGGATCAGCTTCATACCTCCGCCTCCTCGACGATCTCCACCGGGTCTCCCGCCCGGACCGTTCCTTCCTTCACCACCACCACGAAGATGCCCTCTGTGGGCATGACGCAGGTGCCGGTGGCCTTCTTAATGGCGCAGTCGTTGTGACACTCCTTGCCGATCTGGGTCACCTCCACCACCGTCTCCCCGATCCGCAGCCGGGTCCCCACGGGGAGGCGCTTCAGGTCGATGCCCCGGGTGTTGATGTTCTCCGCGAAGGCCCCGGCCTTCAGCTGGGGCAGGGCGGCGCGCATCTTGTCCACGCTCTCCTCCGAGAGCATGCTGATCTGCCGGTGCCAGTCCCCGGCGTGGGCGTCCCCCACGATGCCGTGGCGGCAGCGTAGGACGATCTCCGGCACCGGGTGTTTGACGGTGCCTTTTTTCTCACTGATATTGACAGACGTGACCTCAGCCATCGTCCCACTTCCTCTCGTAGTCGCCGCTCCGGCCGCCGGATTTGCGGCACAGGTGAATCTGTCCGATCTCCATGTCCCGCTGGACCGCCTTGCACATGTCGTAGATGGTAAGGGCCGCCGCGCTGACGGCGGTGAGGGCCTCCATCTCCACCCCGGTCTCCCCGGCGCACCGGGCCTCCGCCCGGATGCGGACCGCGTCCTCCTCCACGGAGAAGGCCATGTCCAGGCCGGTGAGGGCCACCGGGTGGCACATGGGGATCAGCTCGCTCGTCCGCTTGGCGGCCATGATCCCCGCCACCTGGGCCACCGCCAGCACATCCCCCTTGGCCACGCCGCCAGAGCGGATCAGCGCCGCCGTGGCCGGGGCCATGTGGACCGTCCCCTCCGCCACAGCGGTGCGGAAGGTTTTCACCTTGTCCGTCACATCCACCATCCGGGCCCGGCCCTGGTCCCCAAAGTGGGTCAGCTCCATGGTTCTATCCTCCGATCCTGTTCATATCCCGCTCCGCCTCGCTGCGGCCGGTCTCCGCCATGTGGTGGCGCTCCGGCTTGGCGGCGATCCCCGCCCGGATGGCCCGCTCCAGGTCCAGGCCGTGGAGGCCCCGGAGGGGGATCTCCCCGGCGGAGTGGAGGCAGGGCTTGAGCATGCCGTCCGCCGTCACCCGGATGCGATCGCACCGGTCGCAGAACCGGCAGCTCATGGGCTGGATCAGCCCCACCAGCCCCCGGGCCCCCGGCCGGCGGTACCGCCGGGCCACGCCGCCCAGATCCACCGGCTCCAGGTCCGGGCAGGCCTCCAGCACCGCCCCGCAGGGCAGGTACTCCGCCGCGCCCCCCTGTCCGATGGGCATGAGCTCAATGAACCGCACCTCCATGTCCCGGTCCTCCGTCAGCCGGACAAAGTCCCCGATCTCGTCGTCGTTGAAGCCCTTCATCAGCACCACGTTCAGCTTCGTGCCGGCAAATCCCGCCGCCTCCGCCGCCCGCAGCCCGGCGAACACGTCCTCCAGGCGGCCCACCCGGGTGATGTAGGCGTACCGGTCCGGCCGCAGGGTGTCCAGGCTGACGTTCAGCCGGTCCACCCCCGCCGAGCGAAGGCCGCCGGCCAGCGCCGGCAGGCGGACGCCGTTGGTGGTCAGGCACAGCTCCTCCACACCGGGGATGGCCGCCACGCCCCGGCAGATGTCCAAAATTCCCCGGCGGACCAGGGGCTCCCCCCCGGTGAGGCGGACCTTCCGCACGCCGCAGGCCACCGCCGCCCGGGCGATCTCCAGGAGCTCCTCCACGGAGCAGATGTCCTCATGTCGTTTTTTCTCCACCCCCTCCGCCGGCATACAGTACCGGCAGCGGAGGTCGCACAGGTCCGTCACCGACAGGCGGAGGTAGGTGATGTCCCGGTCAAAGCTGTCCCGCATGGCGATCATGATTCTTTCTTGAGAATAACGCTTCGTGCTTCATGTTTTCTGGAACGCGAGCGTGTAAGGGTTGTTGTTTTATGTATTATACCAGTTTCGGCCCCTTCCCGCAACGGGAGCTGTTCGGCAATGCTGAATTCTCGTTTGTGTTTCTGGAATTCAGCAGAAACGGGCCCCGGCGGCTTCGCCGGGGCCCAGCCTGTCAAATGGGAGCGGCCGCCCAGCGGCGGGCGGCTCACCCGATGAGGCCCCGGGCCATGGCCTCGGCCAGCTCCCGGGCAAAGTAGGTCAGGTAGATGTCCGCCCCGGCCCGGAAGGCCCCGGCGGCGATCTCGCACATCAGCGCCGTCTCGTCCCCCAGGCCCAGCCGCCCGCAGGTCTTGACCATGGCGTACTCCCCGCTGACGCTGTAGGCCGCCACGGGGACGTTGGTGGCCGCCTTCACCCAGGCGATGATGTCACCGTAGGCCATGGCGGGCTTGACCATGACGATGTCGGCACCCTCCTCCACGTCGGCCAGGGCCTCCTTCACCGCCTCCCGGCTGTTGTGCCAGTCCATCTGGTAGCTCTTCCGGTCCCCGAAGGCGGGGGCAGAGCCGGCGGCGTCACGGAAGGGGCCATAGAAGGCGGAGGCGTACTTGGCGGCGTAGGACATGATGGGGGTGTTGCTGCGGCCCGCCCGGTCCAGGGCGGAGCGGATGGCCCCCACCCGGCCATCCATCATGTCCGAGGGAGCCACCATGTCCGCCCCGACCTCCACCTGGGACAGGGCGATGCGGCAGAGGTAGTCCAGGGTCTTGTCGTTGTCCACCTCGCTGCCGGTGAGAATGCCGCAGTGGCCGTGGGAGGTGTACTCGCACATGCACACATCCCCCACCAGGTACAGCTCCGGGAACCGCTCCTTCAGGGCCCGCATGGCCCGCTGGACCACGCCGTCCTCCGCCCAGGCCCCGCTGCCGTACGCGTCCTTGTGGCCGGGGACGCCGAAGAGCATCATCTTGTCCACCCCGGCGGAGAGCATCTCCTCCGCCTTGTACAGCAGCTTGTCCACGCTGTAGTGGTACTGGCCGGGCATGGAGGGGATCTCCTCCCTGCGCCCCTCCCCCTCCACCACGAAGGCGGGGTAGATGAGGGCCGAGGGGCTCACCCGGGTCTCCCGGACCATTTTCCGCAGGGCCTCGCCGCTGCGGAGGCGGCGGGGGCGCTTGATCATGTCCATCTCTCTATCTCTCCTTTTCGTCTAAGGTCAGCGCCAGGTCCACCAGGCCGTCCACGGTGGCCTCCCCGGCGACGTATGTGGTCATGCCGTACCGGGCCGCCTGGGCCTGGGTCTGGCTGCCGATGCACAGGGCCCGGACGGTGGACAGATCCTCCCGCCCCGCCGCTGCGGCGAAGCCCCGGACGGTGGAGGCGCTGGTAAATACCGCCCAGGTCCGCTCGTCCAGGAGCGCCAGGGGCTCCAGCACCGGGTGCCTTGTCAGCGCCGTCTCATAGATGGCCTCCTCCCGGACCTCCACTCCGGGGACCCGGGACAAGATCTCCGGCAGGACGGGGTTCCCCTCCCTGGCCCGGGCCAGGAACACCCGGTCCCCGGGCCGCAGCTCCGATGCCAGGGCCCGGCCCAGGGAGGCGGCGTCGTAGGCAGGGGGGATCAGGTCCGCGAAAAGCCCGAAGCCCGCCAGGGCCTTGGCGGTGCCGGGACCCAGGGCGGCAATCTTCAGGTGGGCCAGCCGCCGGGCGTCCATGCCCCGCTCTCGGAGGAGGTCGAAGAAGATCTCCGCTCCCGAGGGGCTGGTCAGCACCAGCCAGGTGCTGTCCGCCAGGGCGGTGAGATCCGCCTCCGGCAGGGGCCGCGGGTCGATGGCGGGCAGCTCCACCACCTCCGCCCCCAGCTCCCGGAGCCGGGCCGTCAAAGTCCCGGCCCGTCGGCGGGGGCGGGTCACCAGAAAACGCTTGCCGAAGAGGGGCCGGCGCTCCGCCCAGGCGAAGGGGTCCGACAGCCGGCAGACCCCGCCCACCACGATCACCGACGGGGCCTCCAGTTCCCGGGCGGCCTCCGGCAGGATCTCCAGGGTGGCCACCACCCGCCTCTGTCCGGCGGTGGTGCCCCGGTGGAGGGCGGCGGCGGGCATGTCCGGGGCCATACCGGCCTCCATCAGCCCCCGGCACAGCGCCGGCAGGGCCCCCACCCCCATGAGGAACACCAGGGTGCCCCCCATGCGGACCAGGGCCTCGTAGTCCAGGTCCAGCTCCCGGCCCTGGCGCCGGTGGGCGGTGATGATGTGGACGGAGGGGCTGTAGTCCCGGTGGGTCACCGGGATGCCGCAGTAGGCGGGCACGGCGATGGCGGAGGTGATCCCCGGCACCACCTGGAAGGGGACGCCGTGGGCAGCCAGAAGCTCCAGCTCCTCCCCGCCCCGGCCGAAGAGGAAGGGGTCTCCCCCCTTCAGCCGGACCACGGTGTGGCCCGCCAGGGCCTCCTCCAGGAGGATGCGGTCGATCTCCTCCTGGCTCCTGGTGTGGCGGCTGGCCCGCTTGCCCACGTTGACGCACCGGGCGGCGGGGGGAATCATGGCCAACACCTCATCCCCCACCAGGGCGTCGTAGACCACCACGTCGGCCCGGTCCAGGAGCGCCTTGCCCCGGAGGGTCATCAATCCCCCGTCCCCGGGGCCCGCCCCCACCAGAAAGACCTGTCCCATCATCTGCCGTCCCCTCCCTCCAATTCCTGCCGCAGCCTGGCGGCCAGGGCACGCCCCAGACCGGCGGCGTCACCGGCGGGGCCCCTGGCCTCGCCGGTGGTGTATGTATCCAGCCTCTCGCTGTAGCAGAGCCCCCGGAGGCGGACCTCGCCGTCCTCCACCTGGGCGAAGGCCGCCGCGGGGCTGCTGCACCCGCCGTCCAGGGCGGTGACAAAGGCCCGCTCCGCCGCCGTGGTGACGGCGGCGTCCCTGTCGAAGAAGGGCTCCAGGCAGCTGTAGTCCTCCCCGGCCCGGCCCTGGACGCACAGCACCCCCTGGCCCGCCGCCGGGATCATCTCCTCCGGGGCGAAGTACCGGCTGATCCGCTCCTCCAGCCCCAGCCGCTTCAGCCCCGCCGCCGCCAGGATCAGGGCCCCGTACTGGCCGCCGTCCAGCTTGGCCAGCCGGGTGAGGACGTTGCCCCGTACCAGCTGAAAGGTCGCGTCCGGGTACAGCGCCGCCAGCTGCAGCGTCCGCCGCCGGCTGGCGCAGCCCACGGGCAGATCCCGGTCCCACGCTTCGCGGCCCAGGGGCAGCACCAGGGCGTCTCGGGGGTCCTCCCGCCGGGAGAAGCCCAGCAGGGGCAGGTCCGCCGGGGTCTCCATGGGCAGGTCCTTGCAGGAGTGGACGGTGACATCGCACCGCCCCTCCCGGAGGGCCCGGTCTAGCTCCTTGACGAACAATCCCTTGCCCCCCACCTGGTCCAACGCCCGGTCCAGGATCCTGTCGCCGGTGGTCTTCATAGTCACCAGCTCCGCTCCGATCCCCCGCTGTTCCAGGGACCGCTGGAGCAGCCGGGCCTGCTCCACCGCCAGCCGGCTCTCCCGGGTCCCGATTCTGATGGTCCTCACAGCTCACCCTCCAATAAGATCCGTATGGCGGCGGCCAGGCGCTTGACCAGGCCGTGGTCCGTGCCGCCGGCGTTGACCCCCACCACCACATCGCCACGGACCGCCACGGCGGGGAAGTGGAAGTCGCATTGATCCTGGTCCGAGGCGTTGTTCACCGGCACGCCCCGCTGGCGGCAGAGGCGGACGATCTCCCGGTTCACCTCGGGGTCATTCGTGGCGGCCAGCACCAGGTCCGCCGCCGGCATGGCCTCCGGCCGGAAGACGTCCTCCACCCACGCCACCCCCGGCAGGGAGCGGATAGCGGGGGCGATCTCCGGGGCCACCACGGTGACCGCCGGGCCGAAGCGGGACAGGGTCTCCACCCGCCGGGACGCCACCGCCCCGCCGCCGTAGACCAGCACCCGCCGGCCCGTCAGGTCAATATAGAGGGGAAAACGTCTGGCCATGGGCAACCCTCCCAGCTTGTCAATTCACGGGGCCGCGAGGCCCTGTCAGATCCGCCGCGTTATGTCAGAGTATACCCTGTTTCACGCCGCTTGTAAATACCACGGGGAGCGGTCAGTCCCTCCGGCGGCGCCGAATCGACCACACCCCCGCGGCGGCCAGGAACAATGCCAGACCGCCCAGGGACAGGAGCAGGACGAAGAGTCCGGAGTAAAAACCCGCGCCGCCGCCGATGATATGGAGTCCGTCGGGGGTCTTTTGCACCATGGGTCCCCAGTAGGAGGAGGTGAAGGGCGAGGTCAGCCGGTAGGGATTGCTGCTCACCCAGCCGTTGAGGGCCAGGACCGTCTCCACGCACCAGGGGGCCAGCCACAGCCACAGCCCCGTCCAGGCGCAGGAGAGGGAGCCCTTGAACCACCTGTTCACCGGCAGGTAGCGGATGATCTCCAGGAGGCCCCAGGGCAGGGCCAGACCGATCAGAGCCAGGGGGACGCCCTGAGGGAAGAACCATCCCCCGCCGGCGGTCCAGGCCGAGGCGGCCAGGATGGCGAAGAGCAGGACCGTCTCCACGGCGAAGTAGAGCAGGGCCTTGTGGTCCTCCAGGGGCCCCAGGGGCAGCTGGCAGAGGACCACCGGCAGGAACAGGAGCCCCAGGCCAAAGAGAACGCTCACCGCCGCCACAGGGAACCAGTCCCCGCCGTAGGCCAGCTGGCACACCAGAAGCAGCAGCAGGAACAGGGCGGTCTCCACGGCCAGATACAGGGTGAGCTTTTTGTCCCGGAAGAAGGGGGGCAGAGGGAGCTGCCGGAGGAACACCGGGACGAAGATCAGGCTCAGGCCGAAGACGCACCCCATGGCCGCCCCCGGGAACCAGGTCCCGCCGTAGCTCAGGACGCAGACCAGGAGCAGCAGCAGAAGCAGGGCCGTCTCCACGGCCAGGCAGAGGGCGGTCTTCCGCCCCGTCAGCCACTCAGGCCCCGGCAGGGAGGGCAGGAGCGGGGGCAGGAGGACCAGCCCCGCGCCGAAGAGCACCGCCGTACCCGCCACGGGAAACCATGTCCCCCCGGTGTAGAGGCAACAGATCAGAAGCAGGAGCTCCAGCCACACCAGGAAGGAGGCCGCGGCCAAATGCCACTTGACCCCCTCCGTTTTGGGATTCATGATCGCCAGGGCCGGCACCAGGGTGGGGGAGGCGGCCAGCCCCACCGCCGCCAGGACAATCCAGAACCAGCTCAAGGTCCCCTGCGCCGCCAGGTTGCCGATGGCGCAGCCCAGCAGCACGGCGCCGAAGAGGATGTAGAGGGCCACCCGGTAGTTCCGGGTCAGGCGGAGGTACTTGGCCGCCAGGCGGTCGGCGGAGCGGCGCTCCGTGTCCTCGCTGGCGGTGAGCAGCTCATGCTCGGTGACCCCCAGCACGGCGCAGATGTCCCGGAGCAGTGTCACGTCCGGGTAGCTCATCCCCCGCTCCCATTTGCTGACGGCGGACTCCGTCACGTACAGCTTCTCGGCGAACTCCCTCTGGGTCAGGCCCATGGCCCGCCGCCGCTCTCGGATGTACTCGCCGAAGGTTTTTTTACTTTCCATGTGGAACCTCCTCAATCGTTCAGTGAGGTCTTGCAAGCCTGGCTCCACTGTATGACCGGCGGGGCGAAAAGTCAACCGTTTCCCGGCGATTTCCGGCTCGACCGTTGGGAAAGTCCTTTGTTTGCAAGGCTTTGCGGCCTTCCCGCACGGATGAGAAAAAGAAAGCCCCGGGCCTCCTTGGGGGAGGCCCGGAGCGAAACGCTGTGGGATACGGGGGCGGCTTACGCCTTCCGGCGGCGGGCAAAGGCACGCTGGATGGCCTTGACACACTCCACGATGGGGATGACGCTGACGGCCAGCAGCAGGGCCACGGCGTACTCAGGCAGGCTGATGTGCTCCAGCATGAAGGCGTCGGAGATGCCGGGCAGGTAGATGACGCAGGTGGTGAGCAGCAGGCTCATCAGCATGGCGCCCCACAGGATCTTGTTGTGGGAGCCCAGCTTGAAGACGCTGCCCCGCTGGCTGCGGAGGTTGAAGCTGTGGAAGATTTCGGCCATGTTCATGGTCAGGAAGGCCATGGTCATGCCGTCGGCGCTCTGGGTGATCTCCCACACGCCGGACTCCATATAGTGGCCGATGAAGTAGGCCGCCAGGGTGACCACGGTGACCATGGCGCCCTGGTAGACCACGTCCACGCCCAGGCCACCGGCGAAAATGCCGTCGCTGGCCTTGCGGGGGGGACGCTCCATCAGGTCGGGCTCCGCCTTCTCCACGCCCAGGGCCAGGGCGGGGAAGCAGTCGGTGATCAGGTTGATCCACAGCAGGTGGACAGGCTCCAGAATGACGAAGCCGAAGAGGGTGGCCAGGAAGACGGAGAGGACCTCGCTCATGTTGGACCCCAGCAGGAACTGGATGGCCTTGCGCATGTTGTCGTAGATCCGGCGGCCCTCGCTGACGGCGCCCACGATGGTGGCGAAGTTGTCGTCGGCCAGGACCATGTCCGCCACGTTCTTGGTCACGTCGGTGCCGGTGATGCCCATGCCCACGCCGATGTCGGCGGACTTGATGGAGGGGGCGTCGTTGACGCCGTCGCCGGTCATGGCGGTGATGCAGCCCCGCTTCTTCCAGGCGTTGACGATGCGCACCTTGTGCTCGGGTTGCACCCGGGCGTAGACGCTGTAATGGTCGATGGTCTTGTCCAGCTCCTCATCGCTGATCTGGTTGAGCTGGGCGCCGGTGATGGCCTGGTCGTCGTGCTCCAGGATGCCCAGCTGCCGGGCGATGGCCACGGCGGTGTCCCGGTGGTCGCCGGTGATCATCACCGCCCGGATGCCGGCGGTCTTGCACTCGGCGATGGCGTCCTTCACCTCGGGGCGGATGGGGTCAATCATGCCCGCCAGCCCCAGGAAGACCAGATCGTGCTCCAGAGCCTCGGGGGACTGGTCGGAGGGCATGGCGTCGTGATGACGCTCAGCGGCGGCCAGCACCCGGAGGGCCTGGTCGGCCATGGCCTTGTTCTGGGAGAGGATCTCCTTCTGGCCCGCCTCGTCCAGGGGCAGGACCTTGCCGTCCTTTCTGTAGTGGGTGCACTTCTTGAGCACCTCGTCGGGGGCGCCCTTGGTGTACTGGACGAAGCCGTCCGCCGTGCGGTGGATGGTGGACATCATCTTCCGGCCGGAGTCGAAGGGAGCCTCGCCCACCCGGGGGGTCTCCGCCTCCATGGCGGGCTTGCTGAGGCCGATCTTGGTGGCCCAGTTCACCAGGGCGCACTCGGTGGGCTCGCCCACGGCGTTGCCGGTCTCATCGGGGTTGGCGTCGGAGCACAGGGACATGGCCCGGGCGGTCTCCGCCTCGTCGCCCCAGTGGTCCACCACGGTCATCTTGTTCTGGGTCAGGGTGCCGGTCTTGTCCGAGCAGATGACCTGGGCGCAGCCCAGGGTCTCCACGGCGGTGAGCTTGCGGATGACGGCGTTGCGCTTGGACATGTTGGTCACGCCGATGGACAGCACGATGGTCACCACCGTGGCCAGGCCCTCGGGGATGGCGGCCACGGCCAGGCTCACGGCCACCATGAAGGTGCTGACGATGGTGTCGATGTCGAACCGGCCCGCCCGCAGCAGGCTGAAGGCGAAGATAAACACGCAGATGCCCAGCACCAGGACGCTGAGGATCCGGCTGAGCTGGCCCAGCTTCCGCTGCAGGGGGGTCTCCCCCTCCTCCGCCTGGGCCAGAGCGTCGGCGATCTTGCCCATCTCGGTGGTCATGCCGGTCTCGCACACCACGGCCCGGCCGCGGCCGTAGACCACGGTGGAGCCCATGTAGAGCATACAGTGGCGGTCGCCCAGGGGAACCTCGCCCTCGCTGGCGATGGCGGCGACCTCCTTCTCCACCGGCACACTCTCACCGGTGAGGGCGGCCTCCTCGGCCTTCAGGCTGGCGCTCTCGATGATGCGGCAGTCGGCGGGCACGGCGTCGCCGGCCTCCAGGATGACGATGTCGCCGGGGACCAGCTCGTCGCTGCGGAGCATGACCATCTTGCCGTCCCGCAGCACCTTGCTGGTTGCCGCCGTCATCTCCTGGAGGGCCTCAATGGCCTTCTCCGCCTTGCTCTCCTGGTACACGCCCAGCACGGCGTTGATGAGCACCACGATCAGGATGATGAACACATCCGCGAAGCTCTCGCCGGAGTAGGCGGCGGTGACGCCGGAGACCGCCGCGGCCACCAGCAGAATAATGATCATGGGGTCGCTCAGCTGCTTGAGGAAGCGCTGGAGCAGGGTGACTTTCTTTCCCTCGGCCAGCTTGTTGGGGCCATACTGCTCCAGCCGGCGGCTGGCCTCCTGGCCTGTCAGCCCGGTCTCAGAGCTCTTCAGGTGCTCCAATACCCGGTCGGGGGACTCTTGGTGGAAGTTCACTGTTGCATTACCTTGCCTTTCCTTTTTGTAATGTGGTGAGTGAGATATGCGCACATACCGGCCACAGGCGAATAATCCGCCTGTGGCCGGCATGAGGTCGCTTTGGTTGCCGGACGGCGGAGTTAACGGGCCGCCATCACCGCTTGCCGCGGAAGGTCAGCAGCTTGCTGAAGTCCGTGCCTCTGGGCCGGATCCGGTCGGGGTCGCTGAACAGGTCCACCGTCAGCTTCTTGATCACCGGGGACAGGCCGATGAGGGCAATCAGGTTGGGGAAGGCCATCAGGCCGTTGAACAGGTCCGCGAACTCCCACACGGTGTCCAGGCTGGCCACGCAGCCCACAAACACCATGATGACATAGGCCACCTGGTAGAGGCGGATGGCGATACGCCTGCCCTTGAACAGGTACTCCACACACTTCTCACCGTAGTAGTACCAGGCGATGATGGTGGCGAAGGCGAAGAGCATCAGGCCAACAGTAACAATATACTGGCCGCCGGTGAACGCCTGCTCGAAGGCGGCGGAGCTCATGGCGCCCTCGTTCATGATGGGGTCGGCGTGCCACAGACCGGAGGTCAGGATCACCAGGCCGGTGATGGTGCACATGACGATGCTGTCGAAGAACACCTCGAAGGAGCCCCACAGGCCCTGCCGGGCGGGGTGGTCGTTGGCGGCGGTGGCGTGGGCGATGGGGGCGGAGCCCATGCCGGCCTCATGGGTGAACACGCCCCGGGCCATGCCGATGCGGCAGGCGTACATCACCCCAACGCCCACAAAGCCGCCGGTGGCCGCGGTGCCGGTAAAGGCGTCATGGAAGATGCTGGCAAAGGCCGCCGGGATCTCGCCGGCGTTGAGGATCAGCACCACGATAGCGCCGACAATATAGAAGATTGCCATGAAGGGCACCAGGATCTCCGTCACGCTGGCGATGCGGGTAATGCCGCCGATGACCACCAGGGCGGCCAGCAGAGCCACCACGATGCCGATGGCCCACAGGGGGATGCCGAAGGAGCTGTTGACGCCGGTAGCCAGGGAGTTGGCCTGGACGCTGGCGCCGATGCCGAAGGAGGCGATAAAGCCGAAGAGCGCGAACAGAACGGCCAGCCACTTGAGGCCCAGGCCCCGGGTAATGTAGTACATGGGGCCGCCCACCAGCTCGCCCTTCTCGTTGGTGGTGCGGTAGGCCACGGACAGCGTGACCTCACAGTACTTGATCACCATGCCCACCAGGGCGCTGAGCCACAGCCAGAACATAGCGCCGGGTCCGCCGGTGGCGATGGCCAGGGCCACGCCCACGATGTTGCCGGTGCCGACAGTGGCCGCCAGGGCGGTGCACACCGCCTGGAACGGGGAGATATCCCCCTCGTGCTGCTGGGACTTGTCCTTCTTCTGGAACAGGGTCTTGGTGGTGTAGCGCATCACGATGCCGAAGTGGCGGAAGATGACGCCCTTGGTGACAATCAGCAGGAACAGGCCCGTGCCGATCATCAGCACCACCATGGGAATACCCCAGATCACATTGTCGTTCAGGCTCGCGAGAAATGTCATAAACTGCTCAAACATGTTCTATCCTCCCATCCATTTTCCTTTTTCTTCTTTTTGCTCAGTCGTAGTATCGCGTCAGGTCCTTGGAAAGGGTCTGCCGGGGTTACGGCTCGGAAACATCACTCCTCTCTATTGGCATAGTTTGAAAACTCCCGCCCGGGACAGGGTCCGCTGGCGAGAGACATTTCCATGGCAATCCATTATATGATACGTTTTTATAAATTTACTATACTTTTCCTGGTTTGTCAATGGCTGGGGAGGCGGAGGAAAAAACCTTGACGGGGATTTAACAAAAGCGGCAGGCTCCTGGGGCCCTTGACAGCCGCCCCGGGAGTGGATTATGATGGCGGAGAAAAACAGAGCGGGAGTGAAAACGGCATGTTTCAAGGCTATCGTCAGGAGACCCTGGACTTTTTGTGGGGGATCCGCTTCAACAACGACCGGACCTGGTTCCAGGCACACAAGGAGGAGTATCTCCGCTGTCTCTACGAGCCCACGGCGGCGTTGGGGGAGGAGGTCTACGACCGCTTCGCCTCCAAGCGGCCCAAGCTGGGGCTGGACCTCCACATCTCCCGGATCTACCGGGACGCCCGGCGGCTCCACGGCCGGGGTCCCTACAAGGACCACCTGTGGTTCTCCCTGCGGCCGGAGCGGGACGCGTGGACCCACCGGCCGGTCTTCTGGTTCGAGGTGGCTCCGGAGGGGTGGAGCTACGGCGTGGGCTGCTGGAACGCCGCGCCCGCCACCATGGCCGCCCTGCGGCGGGACATTGACGGCGGCGGAAAGGAGATCGCCCGTCTGGCCCGCCGCCTGGCCCGGCAAGAGGTCTTTTCCCTCCAGGGCCAGGACTACGCCCGCCCCAAGGGAGAGCCCGGCCCCCTGCTGGCCCCCTGGTACAACAAGAAAAGCCTGTCCATCGGCTGCGACCGCCCCTTCGACGACCTGGTGTGTTCTCCTGAGCTGGCGGACACACTGGTGGAGGGTTTTGAATTTCTTCTGCCCTACTATATGTATTTTGATTCCCTGTGCAAGACCGGCCTGGAGGACCTGAAGTAGGGGACCTGGATATAGACGGCGAAGGCCTCCGGGCCTTGCGGCATTGATGGAGAAGATCAAATCAGAAAAAAGCTTACTGAAGCGGCTCTCAAAACGGGAGCCGCTTCAGCATGGTTTTTGGGAAAAGCGGCCACGGCCCGCACCTGAGTTCGGGAGGCGCCGGGGCTGTCTTCCGCGCCTTGGCCGCGCGTCCGGTGAACGGCACACGGTGTTTCCAGGGAAACAAAACCAGCTGGCGGCCTGCATACCTTCCCCTCTTTTGCGGATACTAACCATGTTTTCCAAGAAAACCACGGGAGGAATCGAGAATGAAAGCAACTGGGATCGTGCGGCGCATCGACGACCTGGGCCGGGTGGTCATCCCCAAGGAGATCCGCCGCACCATGCGCATCCGGGAGGGCGACCC
>NBJMC04203__coassemble_840_pt1 | contig 14583 bp, 12 predicted proteins | sample NBJMC04203__metabat2_high_PE_008 | metagenome-assembled genome bin NBJMC04203
TGCCCCCCTTTGGAATCCCCCGCATAACTTATAGTTGTTCTGTATTACCATGGTTTCTCCCGGGGGTGGACCACCTTGTCATTGGGCGGTCTGTGGTGTATGTCTTACTCTCTCCCCAGCAGCCAATCCACCGACACATTCAGGACTTTTGCCAGAGCGTCCAACTCAAAATCGCTGACAGGCCGCTTCTGGCCCTCCAGAAGAGAGAGGGCCGGGTAGCTGATGTCCACGCCCTCTGTCTGGAGTTTGGCCAGCAGATCCTTCAACTTCATCCCACGCCGCACTCGTGCTTCCGTTACCCGCGCTCCTACCATATTCCGGTCTCCCAGCGGCAGCTTTCTTGTTCGCAAGCCTTCACCCCCTCATCGTAATGGAAGTATATGTGGAAATCCGCTTGATATATTTGGTATTACCAAATATAATAAAATATATTTGGCGCTACAAAATATAAGGGAGGCAGCTTGCATGACGACAGACTATAAATATCTCTATTTCCGCCTGTTTGGAAAAATATCCGATATGGTCGAAGCGGTAGACATAATGGGTGATCCACCAGAGCAGGTCTTGAAACAAGTTCGGTCATGGCTGATCCAGGCTCTCCAGGAAGCGGAGGAGGCATACTTGAACGAAGGGGAGACACCTGAGAACCAATAATGTTCATCCAGCACCCCCGGGAGTTTCCCTCGTTGACCAGGACGAGTACAGGACCTGCGGGGGAATCCAAAGGGGGGCGGGCGCCCCCCTTTGTGTCGTCGCGGGGGAGGGGTACATAGGGGAGGGACCCCATCGAAAGGGTCCCGCCCCTATGCGGCTTTTTGGTTACTTTTTGTCCGCACAAAAAGTAACCCGGGGTCCGGGGGCGGAGCCCCCGAAAAGGTAAAGGTACGGGGCTGAAAGCCCCGAGAATAACGAGTTGCAGAGCAGTTCGCTCCGTGAAAAAATCTCAGAACCCCCATTTGTACCCATATCCCCATACAGTGTTGATATAGGTGGGATTTTGGGCGTTGTCCTCAATTTTCAGCCGCAGCCGGCGGATGTTCACGTCCACGATCTTCAGCTCCCCGAAGTAGTCCCGGCCCCAGACCATGTCCAGAATCTCCTCCCGGCTGAGGGCCTTCCCCGGGTTCTCCATGAACATCTTCATGATGGAGTACTCCACCTGGGTGAGCTTGATCCGCTGGCCGTTTTTTTCCAGAGTGCGGTTGCGGGTGTTGAGCAAAAAGGGCTCCTGGTAGATCTCCCCGGGCTGCTCCATGGGACCGCCGCCCCCGGCCCGGCGGTACAGGGCGTCCACCCGGGCGGTGAGCTCCGCAGGGGAGAAGGGCTTGGTCACATAGTCGTCGGCGCCGGTCATCAGCCCCGTCACCTTGTCCATCTCCTGGCTGCGGGCGGTGAGCATGATGATGCCGATGCGGGTGTTGGTGGCCCGGATCCTGCGGCAGACCTCAAAGCCGTCGATGCCCGGCAGCATAATGTCCAGCAGGGCCACCCGAATGTCGCTGTTGTCTTTCAGTTTTTCCAGAGCTTCCTCACCGGTCTCGGCCTCAATGACCTCATAGCCCGCCCGGGTCAGGTTGATGACGATAAAGCTGCGGATGCTGGACTCGTCTTCCAGCACCAGAACTTTTCTGGCCATGCAGATCCCCCATTCCGCCGCGATGCGCGGCTCATTTGTCAATAAAACGCAAACTTCCTTCCGCTTCGGGGGCGGCTTGCGCCCCCCCGCCGGATCAGTTGTCCGTGGTGTTCCACTGGGCCAGAATAGGCCGGAACTGTCCGGCCAGGTCCTCCTGGTCCACTGCGAAGCGCCACTGGCTGTATGCCTCGGTAAAGTCCACCGCGTAGATGGTGTCTGGCTGGAGACGCAGAATGCTGCGCCCCGCCTTGGCGGCCCTGGCCTCCCGGTCGGAGCCCGTCAAGGTGTAGACAGTAAACAGCGCCTCGCCCACGCCTCCGTTATTGACGCTGTAGAAGGTGGTGGCCCGCTCGGTGGCGCTGGAGCTGTCCTGACGGACGGTGAAATGGGTGTCCCAGGCCTCCGGAATGAGAAGGTACCAGCTGTCCGACTGGTTGTGGTAGGTGATGGCCTGCTGGGTGGGCGTACCGTCGGCGGCATAGCTGAACCAGTAGATCTTCCAATAGGTGTCTTCCCCGGCGGTGGAGAGAAGCTCGGCGGGCCGGGGAACCTCCGTAATGCCGTCGCCGTTGACGTCGGTGGGCTGGAGGTTCAGGAAGCGGGAGATCTGGGTGGATACGCCGGTGGAGCTGCTCAGGACGATGTTGGTCAGGTCCGGCTCCCGGTAGGTCAGGATGTCCGTCACCGCCCGGGAGGTCTCCTCCACGCCGGTGACCCGGCCGGTGACAAAAAGGGCCGTTTCCCCGCTCTCCAGGGTCCCCGTCTGCACCCACTGCAGCTCAGCCGGGGTGGTGGAGAGCCGGGCGCTGGAGCGCAGCTGCAGGCTGCCGCCGTCCCAGTCGTAGTAATCGGCCACGGTGCCTCCGCTCTCTGTCTCGTCGCTGCGCAGTACCACCAGCTCCATCACGTCGTCGCTGTCCAAATCAATGACCTCGTAGCGGGTATAGGCGGCGGACATGATCATCACCGGTTCCAGGTCCTCCAGGGCATAGGCCGCCATGGCCTGGACCTCGGTGCTGACCCGCCAGCTCACCAGGACCTCCTTGACCCCATCGTGGTCCATGTCCTCATAGCGGATGCTGTGGATGGCGGTGCCGCTGCCCTCGATAACGGAGGCCTGGACATAGGTGTCCTCCACAGCGCGGAAAATATAGATCTTCAGGGGCCGCTCGTCGCTGTTCTGGCGGAAAAAGGCCACCGCCTCCTCTATCCCGTCGCCGTCCAGGTCCTCCAGCTGCACGGGCTGGAGATTGGACCCGGCGGTGGGGGCGGCGTACTCCGCCCCGCTGGCCAGGATAGCGTCCATCTGGGCACTGAGCTCCCGGTATTCGTCGGGGAGCTGCGGCAGGGTGTAGAGGTCCTCCACCGAGGCCGTCATCATGCAGCCGCTGAGCAGTACGGGCAGCGCCCCGGCCAGCAGCAGGAACAGTATGTGTTTCCACGGCCTCATCGGTCGAACCTCCTCTCTCCCGCGGGGCGGATCAAACCCCGCCGCGCTACCTTATAATGTATCACAAACCGCCGACGTTTGGTAGCCCCTCTTTACCGATTCATAAAAGATTTACAAAGGGAACGCCTCTTGCCGGACAGTGCCCGCCGCCTGCCGGGGGTTCCTTGACAAACCCCGGACCGCCCGATATACTAAGACTGGCAAAATACTTTCATTTTTCATACAGACCGGAAAGGAACCGCTATGTTTACCATTAAATTCATCATCGAGGGCGGGGACCCGGTGGTCATCTCCGCCAACGCCGGGGAGAAGCTGCTGGACGTGGCAAGGAAGGCCAACGTGGCCATCGACGCTCCCTGCTCCGGCAACGGGGTGTGCGGAAAGTGCCGGGTCCGTCTGGCCTCCGGCTACCTGGATGCCCCTATCAACCGCCACATCACCTCCGAGGAGTACGCCGCCGGCTGGCGCCTGGCCTGCCTGGCCCAGGTCAGCGGCGACGCGGAGATCGAGGTGCCGGACATCGCCTCCGCCTACCGCAACCGCATGAAGGTGGCGGACCTGAGCTCCCCGGAGGAGGTGGCCATCTTCGACGATCTCCGCCGGCAGCTCATGGAGGCGGGCTTCGCCTTCTCCAGCGACCTGAGCTTCCTGCCCGTGGAGCTCACCGAGCCCACCCTGGCGGACACCATGCCGGACAACGAGCGGCTGCTGCGGGCGGTGGAGGCCGCCAGCGGCGTGCCCATGGAGCAGATCATCCTGCCCTACTGCGTGCTGCGGGACCTGAGCTGGGTGCTGCGGGAGAGCGAGTTCCACGTCAAGTGCGTGGTCTCCCGGGACGCCGACGGCCAGCGGCTGATGATCCGGGACGTGCTGCCGGCCGGCAACACCGAGCCTATCGTGGGCTTCGCCCTGGACCTGGGCACCACGTCCCTGGCGGGGCTGCTGGTGGACCTCCAGACCGGGAAGATCCTGGCCAAGGCCAGCGGCGGCAACGGGCAGATCCGCTACGGCGCCGACGTGATCAACCGCATCATCGAGTCCGACAAGCCCGGCGGCCGCCGCAGGCTCCAGGACGCGGTAGTCAAGGAGTCCATCATCCCCATGCTGGTGCAGATGTACCGCTCCGCGGGGGTCAACCCCCGGCGGATCTACCGCATGGTCCTGGCGGGGAACACCACCATGAACCACCTGCTGCTGGGACTCCACGCCGACCCCATCCGCATGGAGCCCTTCGTCCCCAGCTTTTTCCAGACCGACTACCTCTACGTCCGGGACATCGGGCTGAAGATGAACCCCCTGGCGGAGCTGATCGTGGCCCCCAACATCGGCAGCTACGTGGGCGGGGATATCACCGCCGGGACATTGGTGTCCATGATCTGGAACAGCCCGGAGATGAGCCTCTTCATCGACCTGGGCACCAACGGGGAGCTGGTCTTCGGCAACAACGAGTTCCTCATGTCCTGCGCCTGCTCCGCCGGCCCCGCCTTTGAGGGCGGCGACATCTCCTGCGGCATGCGGGCCACCGACGGGGCCGTGGAGGCCTGCGCCATCGACAAGGAGACCATGGAGCCCACCCTCACCGTGGTGGGAGGCGGCGCCCCCGCGGGTATCTGCGGCAGCGGCATCATTGACGTTATCGCCGAGCTCTTCCGCTGCGGCATCATCAACGGCAAGGGCAAGTTCATTAGGGAGGGGGAGCGGGTCCTCCACGACGAGCACGGCATGGGCTCCTTTGTCCTGGCCTGGCAGAAGGATACCGGCGGGGTGAAGGACATCACCATCAACGAGGTGGACATCGACAACTTCATCCGGGCCAAGGGCGCCATCTTCTCCGCCACCCAGACCATGCTCCAGTCCCTGGGCTTCGACGCCTCGGTGATCGAGCGGGTGTACGTGGCCGGGGGCATCGGCAGCGGCATCAACATGAAGAACGCCGTGACCATCGGCATGTTCCCGGACATCCCCCTGGAGAACTTCCACTATATCGGCAACTCCTCCCAGGCCGGCGCATACGCTATGCTTCTCAGCAGCCAGGCCCGGGAGAAGGTCTTCGAGCTGGGCCGGTCCATGACCTACCTGGAGCTGAGCAACGAGCCCGGCTACATGGACGCCTTCGTGGCCGCCTGCTTCCTGCCTCACACCGATTCTTCTCTCTTCCCCAGCGTGGACCTTTAATTGATAGGCGCAAAAGTGCCGGCTCCGTCATCCAAGACGGAGCCGGCACTTTTCATAGGCGCAGACACGGGTTACACGCAGTACAAAGCGATGCACACATATTGCAGGACGCTGCCCGCCAGCACGAACAGGTGCCAGACGAAGTGCATATACCCCCGCTGGGACTTGTAGAACAGGATGCCCACGGTGTAGGCGAGGCCGCCCCCCACCAGCAGGGCCAGCCCCAGGGGCGGCAGCGCCTGGATGATGGCCCGGAGGGCCACCACGATCAGCCACCCCATCAGGGCGTACAGGGCCATGGACACCTTGTCGAACCGCTTTAGGTCGATGGCGTTGAGGGTGATGCCGATCACCGCCAGGGTGGTGTTGGTCAGAAACAGCAGCCACCCGGTCCTGCCTCCCACCACCAGCAGGGACATGGGGATATAGGTCCCCAGGATCAGCACAAAGATGGAGCAGTGGTCCATGACCCGCAGCACCCGCTTTACCCGGGGGGCCCGTACCCCGTGGTATACCGCCGAGGCGGTGTAGAGCAGCACCAGGCTGACGCCGTAGGCCGTCAGGCTGGCGGTGCGAAGGGCCGAGCCGGTCAGCGCGGCCTTTGTCACCAGGGGAATCGCCCCGGCCAGAGCCAACAGCGCCCCCAGGCCATGGGAAATGGTATTGGCAATCTCCTCGCCCGCGGTCTGCGGCCGCTTGATCCTTTCCTTTGACATAAAGATCACCTCGTGCGAATATTGAAATCAAGTAATCTAATATTTAATATTAGTATATATCGCTTTGTTATTCCTGTCAAGTTGTTCCTGAAAATATTTTTTGTCGCAACGCATTGCATTTCATGGGGAAATGGTCTATACTGAAGAAAACAATTTCAGGAGGGACCTATGGAAAACGAGAGAGAGCTGGTGGACCAGCGGCTGGGACAGTGGGTGGCCTCCATGCAGGAGTTTCGCCTGCAGGACTGGGACAGCCTGCCCCAGTTGGAGCTGTACATGGATCAGGTCATCGTCCTGCTCAAGCGGTATCTGGGGCCTCTGAGCTGGGGAGGTGAGGAGAAGGCCATCACCGCCAGCATCATCAACAACTATGTGCGGCTGAAGGTCATGCCCCCGCCGGTGAAGAAGCGCTACGGCCGGGTCCACCTGGCCTGCCTCATCATCATCTGCATCCTCAAGCAGAACCTGAGCATCTCCAACATTCAGCGGATGCTGCCGGAGGACCACAGCGAGGAGGCGGTGCGGCGGCTGTACAACGACTTTGTGGAGCAGTACCACCTGGTGTCCGGGAAGTTTGTCCACCATATGCAGGACCGGAACGCCCCGCTGATCGAGAGCGGCAGCCCCATCACCTCCGCCGCCATCATCTCCAACCTGTTCCAGGGCCTGACGGAGTATCTGCTCCAGCCGCCCCAGGAGCGGGAGCCGGGGAAGAAGAGCGAGTGAGCCGGCGCCCCGCCCCTCTATTCTTTGCCGTCCGACCAATAAAAATGACGGGAGATCCCACGAAAATGGGATCTCCCGTCATTTTATGGTTTATGGTTTTGTTATATCGCCCGGCTACTCCGGGCGGGACCGCAGCCCCTCCAGAGCCAGGACCGTGTCCACGTCCCGCAGCTCCTCGGCGGAGGCGGGGTACAGGAGCAGGGCCTCCGGGTGGGCCCGGATCACGGCGGAGCCTCCCCGGTCCCCCTCCAGGGCCAGGAGCTCGGGGAAAAATTTCCGGGGAAAAATACAGGGGTTGCCCCGCCGGCCGTCGCAGCCCAGGGCCACGATCCGGTCCGGGTGGCCCAGGAAGCGGCCCAGGGCCCCGGCCACCGTCTCCCGCCGCAGCAGCGGCTGGTCGGAGACCAGGAACATGGCCCCGTCCACATCCCCCAGGGCTATGAGGCCCAGGCGGACGGTGTAGCTGGCGCCCCAGTCCGGGCGGTCGTTGACCACCACCTGGAACCCACGGCCCCGGGCCAGGGCCTCCACCTCCGGGTACTGGGTCACTACCACGGCGGCGCGGAGCAGCTCCGCCGGCACCGCGTCCAGGGCCCGCCGGATCAGGCTCCGGCCCTCCAGCTCCGCCAGGAGCTTGTTGGAGCCGAACCGCACCCCGTTCCCCGCCGCCATCACCACGCAGCCGACCCGCGGCGTCACGCCGTCACGCCTTTCCCAGGCGGCGGAGCATAGTCTGCTTCACCGCCCGGAGGATGTTCTCGTAGCCGGTGCAGCGGCACAGGTGGCCGGAGAGGAGTTTGCGCAGTTCCTCGTCGGTGTACTCCTTCCCGCTCTCCAGGATCTCCACGGCGGTCATGATGAAGCCGGGGGTGCAGAAGCCGCACTGGATGGCGGCCTCGTCGATGAAGGCCTGCTGGATGTCGCTGAGCTCCCCGCCGGGGCCCATCAGCCCCTCCAGGGTGCGGATGTTCTTCCCGTCGGCCCAGGCCGCCAGGTACAGGCAGGAGTTGAAGCACTCCCCGTCGATGAGGACGTTGCAGGCCCCGCACTCCCCCACCTCGCAGCCCTTCTTTACGCTGGTCAGGCGGAAGTCGTTGCGGAGCATGTCCGTCAGAGAGGCCCGGACGTCCACCATCTTCTCCACGGCCTTGCCGTTGATGGTGCAGCGGATCAGCTTGTATTGGCTGTTCATGCGATCACACCTCCCGCCAGTTTGATGGACTCCGCCAGGCACCGCCTCGCCATCTCCCCGGCGATGTGCTCCCGGAAGGCCTTGCTGGCCCGCCAGCTGTCCCGGGGGTGGATGTCCTCCAGGGCTCCGGCGGCGAAGGCGTCCAGGGTCTCCGGCGTCGGAGGCTTTCCCTGGACGGCGGCCTCGGCGGAGGGGGCCCGCATGGGGATGGGGCCCGCCACGCCATAGCCGATCCGGGCCCGGGCGATGGACTTCCTGTCCTCCGAGAGGACCACGTTCACCGAGCAGCCGGTGGTGGCGATGTCCATGGCGTTGCGCATGGCGTACTTGATGTAGTGGCCGAAGCAGTTTGTGTAGCTGGCCTTGGGGATGAGGATGGCGGTCTGGATCTCGTCGGGGTGGATGTCCACCCGGCCCGCCCCCAGGTAGAAGTCCTGAATGGGCAGGCGGCGGACGCCCCGCTCTCCCGTCAATTCGATCATAGCGTCCCAGGCGAAGAGGGTGGAGGCGGAGTCGGCGGAGGTGACGCCGTTGCAAGTGTTGCCGCCGATGGTGCCGGCGTTGCGGATCTGGGGCCCGCCCACCATGTCCACCGCCTGGCCCAGAACGTTGATATATTTCTGGATGATGGGGTCCCGGGTGATGTGGCTGAAGCTGGTGAGGGAGCCGATGCGGATGCTCTCGTCCCCGTCCAGGGTGACGCCCCGGAGCTCGTCAATGCCGTAGATGGAGATGAGCTCCACCCCGGCCCGCTTGCCCTCCCGCATCTGGACCAGCACGTCGGTGCCCCCGGCGATGATCTGGGCCTGGGGGTGCTCCAGCCGGAGGCGGATGGCGTCCTGGACGCTGGCCGCCTCGTAGAAGGCTTTCATGTCATACATGGTTTATGCCACTCCCTTCTCTCTAAAGAACGCCAGCCTCTTTGAATTTCGCAAAGAGGACGTGGGGGGTCATGGGGGTCTTGTCGATGGCCACGCCGGTGGCCTGGAGCACCGCGTTGCGGATGGCCGGGGCGGGGGAACAGGCCGGGGGCTCCCCCAGGGCTTTGGTGCCGTAGGGGCTGGTGGGCTCCGGGTTCTCCACGAACAGGGCCCGGAGATTCGGGTGGTCCATGAAGGTGGAGAGCTTGTAGTCCAGCAGGTTGTTATTCAGGGGCCTGCCGGTCTTTTCATCGAAGAGGAGCTGCTCGCTGAGGGCGTAGCCGATGCCCATGGACATGCCGCCGTGGACCTGGGCCTCCGCCAGGGCGGGGTTGATGAGCTTGCCGCAGTCGTGGACGTTGACGATGTCCAGCAGCTTCACCTTGCACAGGGGGATGTCCACCTCCACCTCGGCGAAGGTACAGCCGAAGGAGTAGGCGTTGTTTTTGATCTGGTAGGTGCTCTCGGCGGTGATGTGCTGGCTGTGGGTCAGGCTGTAGAGGGCCTCGGTGGCCAGCTCCCCCAGGGTCATCAGGTCCCGGTCATCGGTGATCCGGACGATCTTCCCGTCGATGAGATCCAGGTTGGCCACCGGCTGGCGAGTGAGCTCCTGGGCGTAGGCCAGGATGCGCTCCTTCAGCAGCTGGCCCGTCTGCCGCAGGGCGAAGCCTCCCACGTAGGTCTGCCGGGAGGCGTAGGCCCCGGTGCCGAAGGGGGTGATGTCGGTATCCTGGGTGGAGATGATATGTACGTCCTCAAAGGGGACGCCGATGGCGTCGGCGGCCATCTGGGTGAAGGCGGTGTCGCAGCCCTGGCCGATCTCCGTCTCGCCGGTCTGCACCTGGACGGAGCCGTCCTGGTTGAGGACCATCCGGCAGGAGCTGGTCTCCAGGGAGATGGGCCACACGGCGGTGTTGTACCAGAAGAGGGCCATGCCTACCCCCCGGCGGACCGGGCCGGTCTGGTCCGCGTAGGCCGCCCGCTTGCGCTGGTAGTCGATGGCCTGGGCGCCCTTCTCCATGACCTGGCGGAAGGTGTCGTAGTAGTTCTCGTTCTTGCTGAAGGCGTCCACATAGCCCTTGGGCATGGCGATCTGCCAGCGGTACTCCACCGGGTCGCGGCCCAGGACCCGGGCCACGTCGTCGATGTGGCACTCCCCGGCCCACATGGCCTGGGGGATGCCGTAGCCCCGCATGGCCCCGGCGGCGGGCTTGTTGGTGAACACGCTCCAGGCGTCCCCCTCCACGTTGGGGCAGGGGTAGATCTGGGGGAAGGCCCCCATGCCCTTGGCCACCACGCCGTGGCCGTGGGAGGCGTAGGCCCCCTGGTTGGAGAAGCACTCGATTTTCCGGGCGGCGAAGGACCCGTCGGGCCGGACCCAGGAGATGATGTGGGTGCGGATGGCGTGGCGGACCCGGTTGTTGACGAAGGTCTCCTCACGCTGGCAGTCGATCTTCACCAGCCGGCCCCCCAGCTGGGTGGTGAGCCAGGCGCACAGGGGCTCGTAGAGGGCGTCCTGCTTGTTGCCGAAGCCGCCGCCGATGTAGGGTTTGACGATTCGCACCTTGCCCCAGGGGATGCCCAGGGCCTGGCCGCAGACCCGGCGGACGATGTGGGGGATCTGGGTGGAGGAGACCACGGTGATCCGCCCGCCCTCCATGTGGGCGGCGCAGATGTGGTTCTCGATGTGGCAGTGCTGGACGGTGGGGGTGTCGTACCAGCCCTCCACCTTGATGAGGCCCGGCTCTTTGCTGGCGGATTCGTAGTCGCCGCTGCGGATCTGGGTGTGGGCCAGGATGTTGCCCGGGTACTTCTCGTGGAGCTGGGGCGCGCCGGGCTCCATGGCCTTCTGCACGTCCAGGACAAAGGGCAGCTCCTCATAGGTGACCTTCACCAGCCGGGCGGCCTGGGACGCGGCCACCTCGTTTTCCGCCACCACCACCGCCACGTCGTCGCCGTAGTAGCGGACATGGCGGCTCAGCAGCAGCCGGTCCGCCACGTCCTGGTGGGCGGGGTCCGTGCTCCAGGGGTGGCCCGCCGTGGGGAAGTAGTACTCCGGCACGTCGAAGCAGGTGAAGACCTTCACCACCCCGGGGACGGCCTCCGCCTCGCTGGTGTCGATGGCGGTGACCATGCCGTGGGCCACGGTGGAGTGGACCAGGCGGGTCACCAGGGCGCTGCCGTCGCACAGATCGTCGGTGTATTTGGCCCGGCCCGTGGCCTTGTCAAAGGCGTCCACCCGGACCCTGCTCTGGCCTACGCTGCTGCTCATGGTACGTCAGCCTCCTTCACTCAGTATGGGCAAATTGGGCAGGGGGCAAAAGAAGGTCCTGCCCTGATTTCTAAATTATTGTTATTATAGCACAAAAAATTTTAGCTGTACAGAGGCGGCGTTATCTTATTTTCAGGATAGCGCCGGGGACGGAATATCCGCCGGTTGTAAATCTCACTATAGCGTGATAAAATAACCTCAATGAAAGAAAAGGAGGCCACTACCATGAAGCTCAGCTTTTTCGGCGCGGACCAGTGCGTCACCGGCAGCTGCCACTGCCTGGAGATCAACGGAAAAAGAATTTTGATCGACTGCGGCCTCCAGCAGGGCCGGGATGAGATCGACAACCGGGAGCTGCCCTTCGCCCCCAACACCGTTGACTATGTGCTCATCACCCACGCCCACATCGACCACAGCGGCCGGGTGCCCATGCTGGTGAAGGAGGGGTTCACCGGCACGATCTGGACCACCCGCCTCACCGCCGACCTGCTGGAGATCATGCTCGCCGACAGCGCCCACATCCAGGAGTCCGACGCGGAGTATGAGAACCGGAAGAACCAGCGGGCGGGCCGTCCCCTGGTGGAGCCCATCTACACGGTGGAGGACGCTATGAAGACCATGGACTATGTCCGGACCTGCGAGTATGGCCAGACCATCGACATCTGCCAGGGGGTAAAGGCCACCTTCACCGACGCGGGACACCTGCTGGGCTCCGCCAGCATCACCCTGGACCTGGAGGAGGACGGGGTCAAAAAGACCGTGGTCTTCTCCGGGGACATCGGCAACATCAACCAGCCCATCATTCGGGACCCCATCCTCCTGAAGCGGGCGGACTACGTGGTCATGGAGTCCACCTACGGAGACCGGAACCACCAGGAGGTGTGGAGCTACACCTCGGAGCTGGCCAAGGTCATCGACCGCACCCTGGGCCGGGGCGGCAACGTGGTGATCCCCGCCTTCGCCGTGGGCCGCACCCAGGAGATTTTGTACTTCCTGCGGCGGATCAAGCAGGAGCACCTGGTGAAGTCCGTGGCGGATTTCCCGGTGTATATCGACTCCCCCCTGGCCAGCAAGGCCACCACCATCTTCTGCGGCGACCTCCACGGCTATCTGGACGAGGAGGCCCTGGCGCTGGTGAAGGACGGCACCGCCATGTTTTCCTTCCCGGGGCTGCGGCTGACAGAGTCGGTGGAGGAGTCGAAGCTGCTGAACACCGACAAGACCCCCAAGGTCATCATCTCCGCCTCCGGCATGTGCGACGCCGGCCGCATCCGCCACCACCTGAAGTACAACCTCTGGCGGCGGGAGAGCACCATCGTCTTTGTGGGCTTCCAGTCCCCGGGGACCCTGGGCCGGACCCTGCTGGACGGGGCCAAGAGCGTGAAGCTCTTCGGTGAGGAGGTGGCCGTTCTGGCGGAGATCGAGAACTTCAAGGGCCTGAGCAGCCACGCCGACCGGGACCACCTGATCCAGTGGGCCCAGTCCTTCGAGAATCCCGCCCACTTCTTCGTGGTCCACGGGGACCGGGAGGTGGCCCCCTACTTCGCCGACAGCCTCCAGCGCCTGGGCCTCAGCGCCCACGCCCCACAGTACACCGAGGTCTACGACCTGGCGGCGGGCCGCCAGCTCTCCCCCGGTTACCTGCCGGAGCGGAAGGTCAGCGATTTCGCCGGCGGCCGGGTCTCCAACGCCTACCAGCGCCTGGTGGCCATGGGCAAGCTGCTCCAGGAGGTCATCGTCCGCAGCAAGGGCCGGGCCAACCGGGACCTGGGCAACTTCGCCGACCAGATCAAGCAGCTCATCGACAAGTGGGAGGCATAGCGCGTGAGGCCTCCATTCTTTTTCTTGAAAGAAAAAGAATCAAAAAGAACTTTTATCGCAAAACTCCGTTTTGCTTATGAGTTCTTTTGTTTTTCATTTCTGTTTCTAATAAATCCCAGCGAAACGTAGTTTCGCTATAAAAAGTTTCTTTTGATCCTTTTCTTTTCAAAGAAAAGGATGTATACCGGGGAGGTAATATCCAATGGAGCAGCTGCGGAAGAACGACATACGGGAGGTCACCATTGAGGGCTACTCCGCCGAGGGGCTGGGCGTGGCCCGGGTGGAGGGCCGGGTGGTGTTCGTCCACGGGGCTGTCCGTGGAGAGCGGTGCCAGGTCCGTGTTCTGAAGGTCCTGAAGAACATGGCCTTCGGCCGGGTGGAGCGGGTGCTGGAGCCCGCTCCCGCCCGCCGCGCGCCGGACTGCCCCCACTACCCCGCCTGCGGCGGCTGCGACTTCCGCCACATCTCCTACGAGGAGGAGCTGTCCGCCAAGCGGCAGCGGGTGGAGGACGCCCTGCGCCGGGTGGGCGGGGCGGACGTGGCCGTGGAGGAGATTTTGGGCAGCGAGGCCGTGGACGGCTACCGGAACAAGTGTCAGTTCCCCGTGAGCCCCGAGGGCCGGGCCGGGTTCTACCGGGCCCGGAGCCACCAGGTGATCCCCGCCGCCGACTGCCGCCTCCAAAGCCCCCAGGCCGGGGCCGCCGCCCGGGCGGTAGAGGGGTATCTGGCGGACCTGGATGTCCCCGCCTACGACGAGGGGACGGGCCGGGGTCTCCTGCGGCACATCTACGTCCGCACCAACGCCGCGGGGCAGGCCCTGTTCTGCCTGGTGGTGAACGGGGAGTCTCTGCCCCGGGAGGCGGAACTGGTCCGCCGCATCCGGGCCGCCTGTCCGGAGACGGTGGGAATCGTGCTGAACACCAACACCCGGGACACCAACGTGGTCCTGGGGGATACATACCGGACCCTCTGGGGGGAGGATGCCCTGGAGGACACCCTCTGCGGACTGACCTTCCGCCTGTCCATCCCCGCCTTCTACCAGGTGAACCGCGCCCAGGCGGAGCGGCTGTACGGGAAGGCGGCGGAGCTGGCGGGGCTCACCGGCAGGGAGACGGTGCTGGACCTCTACTGCGGGGCGGGGACCATTACGCTGTGTCTGGCAAAGCACGCCAAGCGGGTCATCGGCGGGGAGATCGTTCCGGAGGCCATCGACAACGCCCGGGAGAATGCCCGGCGCAACGGCGTGGCCAACGCGGAATTCTTCTGCGGGGACGCGGGGGAGATCGCCGCCCACCTGGCCTCGGAGGACCTGCGGCCGGACGTGGTGGTGGTGGACCCGCCCCGGAAGGGGCTGGGGGAGGAGGTCATCGCCGCTGTGGCGGGGATGGCCCCTGAACGGGTGGTCTACGTCTCCTGCGACCCCGCTACCCTGGCCCGGGACGTAAAGCGGTTCTCCGCCCTGGGCTATGCCGCCGCCCGGGCCGTGGCGGTGGATATGTTCCCCCGGACGCGGCATGTGGAGACGGTTGTTCTTTTGTCCCAACAAAAGCCGGATGACACCATAGAGATCGACCTGGACCTGGATGAGCTGGATGCTACTGCTGCCGAAACCAAAGCCACCTATGAGGAAATCAAGGCATACGTCTGGGATAAGCACCATTTGAAAGTATCCAGC
>NBJMC04203__coassemble_902_pt1 | contig 13689 bp, 10 predicted proteins | sample NBJMC04203__metabat2_high_PE_008 | metagenome-assembled genome bin NBJMC04203
AGCGGCATAGGAGACCACAGCCCCCAGCTCACGGTTCCAGTTGACCTCCAGGCCAAGGACCTCCGCCACGGCGCGGATGGGCAGCAGGACAGTTCCGTCCTCGCTGGTCTGAGCGGCCTGGTCCACCGCCTGCCCATTGACGGAGACCGCGTCCTGGCTGGTATAGGACAGATAGCCCTTGTACTCATAGGGGAACACCAGAACCCGCTCGGCTTTGCCCTCGCTGTCAGACCAGACCAGGATCCGGGTCCCGGGGATCAGGTCCGCCAGGGTCACGATATTCTTCGTCAGGCAGGGCTTCAGCTCCGCCTCCGACGTCACCACGGTGAGGGTGGTGCCGCCGGCGGCGGTTAGCTCCACAGCCGTGGGCATCTGCGTCTCCTCGTCGGCGGCGGTGACCTCCGCTGCCTTGATCTCATAGTACATCGGCACTCCGTAGTCCTCGGGGATGTTCCCCAGGATCAGGTACGCGGTGGCGTGGGGCGGGATGCTCATGGTCATGGCGGGCCCGACCCAGGCGTAGACCGTGTCCCCGTCCTTCAGGTCCTGGATGTCCATGGGATCGCCTGTGACGGCGTCAAGGCAGATGATGGACTCCCCGTGGAGGACCACCTCGCTGTAAGCCGCGCCCTCCTGGGAATTTGCCACCAGCAGTCCGCCGTCATCCATGTGGGTAAGAGTCCCCCAGATCATGACAGGCCCCAGGGAGCCGGCAGTCTCCTCGCTCTCCCCGGCAGCGTAGGCAGGCACACCCAGGAAAGCGGCGCAGAGGATCAGGGCAAGGATCCTCGGCAGAATCTTTTTCATAAAAAGCCTCCTGTTTTTCTCATATTGAAGTAGGATGCCCCCGCGGGTCCCGCATAATGCGCGATCGCAGGTCCGGCGAAGGAGTAGGGACCGGCATGTCCGCCTCCGCCATCTGCCTTTATGACGTGACCAGCCGGGAAAAAGTTCCCACCCGGCAAAAAATTTCCAACGATCTGCCAGGAAAAAGCATAGCAGATATGTCATGTGCCGTCTCCGGCGGCAAGGTCTGAATTCAGCGTTATCCGAGTATCGCCGCGCGCCCATGGCGCGTGGAGCTTCATCCTCCGTACGCGGCGGTGAAGGTGTCGGCCATATCCTGGGCGCCCTCCGGGTAAACAAACATGCCCACATAGTTCCCCTCGGCGACAATGACGGCGTTGGCCCAGGTCTCACAGGAGGCGGGATACCAGGCGCCGCCGTCGGCCTGGGTCTGGGCCCGGGCCGCCAGGATGGATTTTACCGTCTCCACGTCGGCGCTGTCGGTGACGTGGACCAGAGCCACGGCGCTGTTTGCCATGGTCATGGCGGTCTCCTGAATCAGGATCTCCTCCACGGCGATGTCGGAGAGACCGGGGTAGTAGTTGTCCAGCAGCTCCCCCTCGTAGGCTGCCATCATCCCCAGGCCATCGTAGTTCTCCTGGAGACCGGCGTAGAAGTCGGCCAAACTTTGGGCGGAGGCGGCAGTTTCCCCACTGTCCTCCGTACCGTCAGTCTCGCCCTCCGCCGGAGCCTCCTCCGAGGTCTCCTGCCAGCTACAGCGGATGATGCAGTCAAAGGAGAATGTCTCCCCGCCCTCCGTCAGGGTCATGGTGACGGTGGTGGTGCCGGGGGCCACGGCGGTGACGGTGCCGTCCTCCCCCACCGCGGCAATTGTCTCATCAGCGGTGGTGTAGGTCACGGCGGTGACATTCTCTGTGTCTCCGGTGGGGACCAGACGGAAGCTGCTGCCGGCGGCGGAGAAGGTCACGTCGCTGTGGCTGGCGCCTACGGCCTCCTCCTCAGGGACATCGGCGTCCCCGGAGGCCTCAGTATCCTCCCCGTCGCCGGTCTCCTGGCCGGCGCCATCCTCGAGGGCAGGCTCCTCATTTTCGGGAGTCTCCGGCTCCTCCGCCGGGGACTCGGCCTGGTCCTCCTCCGGAGTCCGGTCCGCCTCGTTGTCGGGGGCATCGTTGGCAGCGTTGGTATTGTCTGTCTGGTTCCCGCTCCCGTTGTTTCCGCTCCCGCCGCAGGCGGCCAGGGAGAGCGCTATGGTCAAGGCCAGTAAAAGGGCAAGCAGTTTTTTCATTGTATGTACCTCCAATTGTATGTCCTTCCATATGTACCCGGCCCGTCACTGGGCCAGGAAAACAGCGTCGGCATCCTTGATGAAGTTCTCAACACTGTAGCAGACAAAGATGGCGTCGGCCCCCATGTCCTCTGCGTACTGGGCCACGCTGGTCCGATAGTACCGCAGGTCCAGCAGGTGGACCTCGGCGTAGGTCTGGCTCAGGAAGGGGGCCAGACTGTCGCTGTAGCTGTCCCGGACCACCAAAAGCTTCAGGTCCGTGGCGGCGTCGGGGTTGCGGACGATATAGAGGGGGTTGTTGCCCCCCAGGAAGGAGGAGTACTTGTCCTTCTCCCCCAGGAAGCTGTCTACGTAGAGGCCGCCCATCTCCCCGGTGTAGCCGTTCTCCACGGTGACGCCCTCCCCGGAGACATAGCGGTCCATAGCGTCCGGCCGAAGCCAGTGGACGCCGGAGGTGGAGTAGAGGGTGCCGTTGAAGTCCTCAGACACTGTCACCTTCTCCCCCAGGGGCTGGGCCTCCAGGCCCATGGCCTCCGTCAGGGCGGCATAGCCGTAGTAGGCCCCCAGGCTGGTCCAGTGGTGGTCCGTGCGGTAGAAGATATCCTCCCCGGCGTGGGCCTGGAGGGCCCCGGCGATATCCACCCACAGGGCCCCGGTGTCCTTGGCCTCCTCCAGGTAGGCCAGCTGGTCAAAAGCCGGCGCGCCCTGGGGCAGCTTGTCCCTCCAGATCTCCTCGGCGGTGGGGATCAGCCCCAGGTATACCGGCAGGTCCGTCTTCTCCACCAGGCGGCGAAGGTAGTCCAGATTCTGCTGGGCCCGGCTGGTGTCGGTGATGTGGGAGATCAGGGTGTCGCCGCAGAGGTAGACGTTGTTAAACTCCCGGTGGCCCAGCAGGTACTCATACCGGGTCTTCAGCCCCATCCAGCCGTCCCGCAGGGGGAACTGGTCCGCCAGGTACTCCTCCAAATCGGAGGTGAAGGTCCCGTCCACCAGGCTCTCCCAGGAGAACACCGGGGCCTGGCTCAGATTCCGGTTCTCCACCGGGGAGAAGGTCCGGTCCGGCAGGAGCAGGTGGAGGATGCCGAAGCCACCGATAAACAGGCAGAAGATGGCCGCCGTCAGGCGTTGGGTCAGTTTTGTCACAGGCGTTCACCTCCTTAGAATCTGAAGTACAGGAAGGGGTTGTAGCTGGCATCCACCAGGGAGGCGGTGCAAAGCACCAGCCCCGCCAGGGTTAAAACGGGCAGCAGCACCCCGTGGGCCCTCTCCCCCGCCCGGTCCCACAGGCGCTTCCCCAGGGGGGTAGCGGCCACAGCCAGGATCAGGAGCATGGGCAGGTAGCTCATCAGGTAGTAGCCGTCGGCGGCGGAGGCCAGAGGCGCGCCGCCGAAGCAGGCGGAGAGGTACGCCCCCAGTCGCCCCATATCCTCCACGGCAAAGAGGGCCCAGCCGATGAGGACCACAAAGAGGGCGTAGACGTGCTGGAGGGCCCTGGGCAGCTTCTCCAGCCATTTCCCCAGAAACAGCCGCTCCGCCAGCATGAACAGAGCGTAGTACAGGCCCCAGAGCAGGAAGTTCCACCCGGCCCCATGCCACAGTCCGGTGAGGAGCCAGACGATGAGGATATTCCGCACCCACTTCCACCGGGGCACCCGGTTGCCCCCCAGGGGGAAGTACAGGTACTCCCGGAACCAGGTGGTCAGAGAGATGTGCCACCGCTTCCAGAAGTCCACCACGGACCGAGAGATGTAGGGGTAGTTGAAGTTCTCGATGAACTCAAAGCCGAGCATCCGCCCCAGGCCGATGGCCATGTCGCTGTAGCCGGAGAAGTCGAAGTAGATCTGGAAGGCGTAGGCCGCGAGGCCCAGCCAGGCCCCCGCCACCGTCAAAGACTGGCTGGCCAGGGCCTGGTCCCACAGCTCCCCGATGGCGTTGGCCAGCAGCACCTTCTTGGCCAGGCCCACGATGAACCGGCGAACGCCGGAGACGAACTTCTCCAGATTCTCCGTCCGGGAGACCAGCTGCTCCGCCACAGTCTTGTACTGGATGATGGGGCCGGCGATGAGCTGGGGGAATAAGGTGACGTAGGCCCCGAAGGTGATGACGTTCCGCTGCACCGGCGCGGACTGGCGGTAGACGTCGATGGTGTAGCTCATAGTCTGGAAGGTGTAAAAGCTGATGCCGATGGGCAGCGGAATGCCGAAGATCGGCAGGTTCAAACCTGTCAAGGCGTTTACGTTGCCGGCGATGAAATCCCAGTACTTAAAGAACACCAGAATGGCCAGATTGAAAAACACCGACGAGGCCACCGCCAGCCTGGCCTTCCGGTCGTCGGATCGCCAGCGCTCCACCAGCATCCCGTGGGTGTAGTCCACGGCGGTGGAGAGGAACATGATGAGGATGTACACCGGCTCCCCCCAGCCGTAAAAGAAGAGGCTGGCCAGCAGCAGAAACAGATTCCGCAGCTTCAGGGGCGTCAGCTTGTAGATCAGCAGCACCACCGGTAAGTAAAAGAATAAAAAGGGCAGGCTGGAAAATACCATAGGCACCTCACGGGGTGTATTCATACTTTTCTTTAAAAAGAAAAGTATCAAAAGAAACTTTTACGCGAAATTTTATTTCGCTTATATTTTAGACGATCAACAAATCTTCCGCTCACCGCCAACATTTCCGCGGGATCAAACGTCTCGAACCATCCCCCGCAAGGGGCAGCGACCGAAGAGCCGGTCTGTGGGGCAGAAGCAAACATCGAGCGGCGCGGCGGCAGGCACCATCGAGGGAGTCCGGGAAGCCGCGGCGAAATAAAAGCAAGCATTTGGGGGTACCCAGGGGGCGGTGCCCCCTGGGCGCCCTTAAGTGCCCAGGATGGGTATTGCCTACTTTTCCGGCGAGGGAAAAGTAGGCCAGGGCATGGGGCTGGAAGCCCCACATAATCAAGATCAAGCGAACAGGCCGTTGAACGCCTCCACCACCTGGGCCTGATCCTCCCCAGCCACGATGAGCGCCACCACATTGCCGTTGACGATGAGCTCTGCGTTCTGCCAAGCCTCCACAGTGGCGGGATAGAACGCTCCGCTTTCGATCTGGCTGTCGATGCGGGACTGGAAGATCCCCTTCACCGCCTCCACATCGCTCTCATTGGCGCACTCCACCAGGTCGATCTCATAAGCCACGGCGGAGATCATGGCCATCTGGAACACGCTCTGCTTCAGCTCGTAGTCCTCCAGCCCCGGAAAAATGCTCTCCAGAGTGGCGGTATCCTGAGACACGTCCATCATGGAGGGGGCGTTCTCGCCGTACCCGGCCATCAGGTCATCGAAGTAGGCCTGGAGGTCCGGAGCCTGGGCGGCGTCTCCGCCGCCGCTGCCATCACCGTTGCCGCCGCAGGCGGCCAGGGTCAGCATTAGGGTCATGGCCAGAAGGGCCGATAATAACTTTTTCATTGCAAATCTCCTTAAACAGCTCTTTGATTGCGGCCCCGCCTTGCGGGGTCCGCCTTTTAGACGGGGGTACCGCTATATTGTTCCCCATTTTTTGAAAAATTTTCTTTGGACAGATAATGACCGTGCCGCCCCGACAGGGGCGGCACGGTCCTCGGCGTGTCAAAAATCCTCCTGGCGAAAAAGCCACGCGGCGCCGGGGGCGCTCGAGGGGGCGGAGCCCGCCTCGAGTCAAATTGAATGCCCCGCAAAGCCTGCCTCGCAAGACGTGCGGCTCGCGCAGCGAGGACTTTCACTCTGCGGAGCAGTGGGAAAGTAACGGCATTTTCAAGCTGTAAAAAAGTCCGTCAAGACTTTTTTACAGCTTGGTCAGCAGAGGTCCGGCGGTGCGGAGCATCAGCCGCTTGGTCCCCTCTTTGTCGAAGGACACCTCCACCAGGGCGTCGTTGCCCATGGGACGGACGGAGACCACCAAGCCCTCGCCGAAGGAGCGGTGGCGGACCCGGTCCCCCTTCTGAAGCTGGAGCAGCGGCGTTCCCTTGCCAGACGGCGCGGCGGTGAAACCGGCGGCGGTGCTCCGCCCCGCCTGGTTGGAACGGGAGGCGGCGCCGCCGTAGGTCCGGGGCGCGGCGGCCTCCCTCCTCTCCTGCTGGCCGAAGGTCCGGCCGGAGAAGCCGCTGCCGCCGAAGCTCGCGTCCTCCCCCCAGTCGTTCCGGTGGATTCGGCCATCGGCCTTCCCCTGCCAGTCCATGTTCTCAGTGGGAATTTCCTCCAGGAATCGGGAGGGCATGTTGTTGGTGGTGCGGCCGTAGAGCATCCGCTGCCGGGCGGTGGTCATTACAAGGCGCTCCCGGGCCCGGGTCATAGCCACGTAGCACAGCCGCCGCTCCTCCTCCATTTCCTCGCTGTCCCCCGCGGCCCGGCCACCGGGAAACACCCCCTCCTCCATGCCCACCACGTACACCGTGGGGAACTCCAGCCCCTTGGCGCTGTGCATGGTCATGAGGGAGACGCAGTTGTCGCTCTCCTGGGCGTCGTCCAGGTCGGTATACAGGGCCACCGTGTCCAGGAAGCCCGCCAGGGACCGGTCCTCCGGGTCGCTGTCCAGAAAGCCCATGACGCTGGAGCGGAGCTCCTGGACGTTCTCGATCCGGCCCCGGCTCTCCATGTCCCCCTTCTCCTCCAGGGCCCGGATGTACTCGGACCGCTCGCAGACCAGGTCGTAGAACTCTGGCAGCTCCATGGCATTCTCCAGGGACCGGAGGCCCTCGATCATGTCGGAGAAGGTCCGCAGCTTCCCGGCGGCGGACTTCAGCGCCGGATAGCGGTCCGCATCACGGATGATCTGGTACAGGCTCCGCCCCTCCTGGGTAGCCAGGGACTGGACCTTGTCCACCGTGGTATTGCCGATCCCCCGGGCGGGGACGTTGATAATCCGCCGCAGGCGCAGGTCGTCGGCGGGGTTGTTGACGACGCAGAGGTAGGCCAGCATGTCCTTCACCTCCGCCCGGTCGAAGAACTTCATGCCGCCGTAGACCCGGTAGGGCACGCCGCTGCGCTTGAGGGCCATTTCCAGGGCGTTGGACTGGGCGTTCATCCGGTAGAGGATAGCGCTGTCCCGCCAGTTGGAGCCCTTGGCGTAGGCGGCCATGATCTGCCCGGCCACAAAGCTGGCCTCGTCGCTCTCGTTGAACACCGTTTTGACCAGCACCTTCTCCCCCGCCCCGCTCTCGGTCCACAGGGTCTTTCCCTTCCGGCCGGTGTTGTTGCGGATGACGGCGTTGGCCGCGTCCAGGATGTTCTGGGTGGAGCGGTAGTTCTGCTCCAGGCGGATGGTGCGGCAGCCGGCGTACTGGCTCTCAAAGCTCAGGATGTTCTCGATGTTGGCCCCCCGGAAGCGGTAGATGGACTGGTCGTCGTCGCCCACCACGCAGATGTTCTCATAGCCACCCGCCAGGAGCTTGGCCAGGAGGTATTGGAGGTGGTTGGTGTCCTGGTACTCGTCGATGAGGACGTAGCGGAACTTCCGCTGGTAGTAGGTCCGGACCTCCTCGTCCTTCTGCAGCAGGTGGACGGCGTGGAGGATGATGTCGTCGAAGTCCAGGGCGTTGGCCTCCCGCAGGCGTCGGGCATAGCCGGCGTAGATCTCCGCGATCCGGGGCATCCGCCAGTCGTGGGAGCTCCGGGCCCGGTGGGAAAACTCCTCCGGGGACTGGTCCTCGTCCTTGGCGTTGGAGATGATGGACAGCACCGACCGGGGCTGGAAGTCCTTCTCGTCCAGGCTCATATCCTTGAGGATGTCCTTGATCACCCGCCGACTGTCGTCGCTGTCGTAGATGGTGAAATTGTTGGTAAAGCCCAGGTCCAGCCGCTCGATGTCCCGGCGGAGGATCCGCACGCAGGCGCTGTGGAAGGTGGCGGCCCAGATGTCGTTGGCGGCAGGGCCGCACATCCGCCCCAGCCGCTCCTTCAGCTCCCCGGCGGCCTTGTTGGTGAAGGTGATGGCGATAACCGACCAGGGAACCGCCGGGTCCACGGCGCACAGCCGCCGGGCCTCCCTCCATTCCTCGGGGCTGGGCTCCGCCGGAAAGCCCTCCAGAAAGGCCAGGTCCTCCGCCGTGGCCCAGTCGGGGACAAAGTCCGTATCGCTGCCCTTACCAAAGGTCAGCAGGTTGTCCACCCGGTTGATGAGGACGGTGGTCTTGCCGCTGCCGGCCCCGGCCAGCAGCAGCAGGGGCCCCTCGGTACACAGCACCGCCTCCCGCTGCCGGTCATTCAGCCGCCGGTACCGCCGGGCAATGACGGCACGGCGGGCGGCGGCGTATCGCTTTTCAAAATCCTGTATCATATGTAACCTGTCTCCTGTCGAAATGTCGCGGTTTCCATTGTACCCTAGATCGGCCCCGGGGTCAATGAAAAATGCGGTTCTTGTCTTTCCGGTCGACCTCTGTTATACTTATACTGCGGACAGAAATCACAATCTGGGAGGCGCGTTTTCATGCTCTACTTCCGCAACGACTACGGCAATGGGGCCCACCCGGCGGTGCTGGAGGCTTTGACCCGGACCAACATGGACCTGACGGCGGGCTACGGATTGGACCCCTACTGCGAGGCGGCGGCGGAGACCATCCGGGACCTCTGCGCCGCGCCGGGAGCCGCCGTACACTTCCTGGTGGGCGGCACCCAGGTGAACAAGACCGCCATCGCCGCCTTCCTGCGTCCCTACGAGGCGGTGCTCTCCGCCGCCAGCGGCCACATCTGCGTCCACGAGACCGGGTCCATCGAGCAGGACGGCCACAAGGTCATCCACTGCCCCGCCCCCGGCGGGAAGCTGACGCCGGAGGTCCTCCGCTCCGTGTGTGCGGCCCACAGCGGCGAGCACATGGTTCTCCCCCGGCTGGCCTACATCTCCAATACCACCGAAGTGGGCACGGTCTACCGCCGGGAGGAGCTCTTCGCCCTGCGGGCGGCCTGCGACGAGCTGGGGCTCCTCCTCTACTGCGACGGGGCCCGGCTGGGGTCCGCCATGACCGCTGCCGGGGCGGATACGTCCTTCCCCGACTACGCCGAAACCTGCCACGCCTTCACCATCGGCGGGACAAAAAACGGCCTTCTCTTCGGGGAGGCCCTGGTGATTACGGAGCCCTCCCTCCAGCCCTACTTCCGCCACTGCATGAAGCAGCAGGGGGCCATTCTGGCCAAGGGTCGGCTGCTGGGGGTCCAGTTCTCCGCCATCCTGAAGGACGGGCTGTACCTGGACCTGGCCCGGCACGCCAACGCCATGGCGGCAAGGCTGACGGCGGGGCTGAAGGACATGGGCGTCCCCCTGCTGGTGGACTCCCCCAGCAACCAGGTCTTCCCCATCCTGCCCGACCAAACGGTGGAGGCCCTGGAAAAGAGCGTGGCCTTCGAGGTCCAGGAGAAGCTGGACGGGGGCCGCACCTGCGTCCGCTTCGTCACCGCCTGGCACACGGCCGAGGCGGAGGTGGATGAGCTGCTGAAAACGATAAAGGAGGCGCTGGCGTGAGCGAACAGGAAAAGCTAGAGCTGGAGCGCTACCGGGCCTTTCACCAGGGGCTCCGCCGACGGCGGGAGGAGATCCCAGGGGAGCTGGAGGCCCTGCGCCAGACGGGCAAGGGCAAGACCGTGCAGTTTCGGGAGCTTCTCAGCGAAAAGCTGGTGGTGGAGACCATTTTGCGGCAGATGCAATACGCGGGATTGGCGTAAGAAAGCGGGCTGGAACCCATGGGTCCCAGCCCGTCTTTTGAATCCAGTTCTACTACCTCTCCACCACCGGCAGAGCGGCCAGATACGCCTCCAGGTCCCGGAAGAAGCCGTGGGTGTACCCGTCGATGGGGCGGCCGGTCGGATTTTCCAGGCAGTCTGTCACAAGATAGGCCCGGATCCCCGCCTCCAGCGCAGCCATATCGTCCACCGGATTGTTGCCCACCATCAGGCACTCCTCCGGCGCTTTTCCGATGTGGGCCAAAATATCCCTGAAGTAGTCCGGGTTGGGTTTGCTGTGGCGGCTGTTCTCATAGGTGGTCACATGGTCAAAATCTTCCCCTGTCAGACCAATCCAGTGAAGCCGGGTCTCCACCGCCACCGCCGGGAAAATCGGGTTGGTGGCAAGCACCAGGCTGTATCCCTTTTCGCGCAGAGCGGAAATCAGAGGACGGCGGTCCACCTCCTCGTGCAGACAGGCCCTGGCGGCGTCAAAGTCCGGGCCGCCGTAGAAGTCATTCAAATCTCCCTCAAGGGCCAGGGCAGCCACTCCGAGATCCGCCACAAAGCTTTCCCAGAATACCTGCCGGTTGGTGTGCGTTCCGTCGTTTGCCACCATGGCGTCCACACCGCGCCACAGGGCCGCAAGCAGCTTCTCGCCGTCGTAGCCCATGGGAGCCAGGCGGCGAACCAGCGCTTTGAAATACAAGCGTACAAAGTCGTCTTGCATAAAGGGCGCCAGAGTCCCATCCAAGTCGAACAAAATCGTGTCGAGCATAGGTATCTCCTCGTGTTTTCCAGTATATACCGGAGATTATAGCAAATAATCCCGAAGCTGGCAAGAGCGAGGCGCGGGGCTTCCATCGCAGGAAGGGGGATGCGTTTCTTCCCCAAAGACTGCCATTCTGCTCGACAGCTTATGGACTCCCCACACCCCAAACTCCGATCATCCAATCAGGAGTAAAATTATTTCAGCATTCGTTTCAGATACTGCCCGGTGTAGCTGGCCTCGCAGGCCGCCACCTCCTCCGGGGTGCCGGCGCAGACGATGGTGCCGCCGCCGTCGCCCCCCTCGGGGCCCAGGTCGATGATGTGGTCGGCGCACTTGATCACGTCCAGATTGTGCTCGATGACCACCACCGTATTCCCGGCGTCCACCAGCCGCTGGAGCACCTCCAGCAGCTTCCCCACGTCGTCGGTGTGGAGGCCGGTGGTGGGCTCGTCCAGAATATAGATGGTGCTGCCGGTGGAGCGCTTGCTCAGCTCCGTGGCCAGCTTCACCCGCTGGGCCTCGCCGCCGGAGAGGGTGGTGGATGCCTGGCCCACCTTGATATAGCCGAGCCCTACGTCGCACAGGGTCTCCATCCGGCTGGCGATCTTGGGAATGGGCTTGAAGAACTCCTTCCCCTCCTCGGCGGTCATCTCCAACACCTCGTAGATGTTCTTGCCCTTGTAGCGGACCTCCAGGGTCTCCCGGTTGTATCGCTTGCCCTTGCAGACCTCGCAGGGGACGTAGATATCCGGGAGGAAGTGCATCTCGATCTTGATGAGGCCGTCGCCGGAGCAGGCCTCGCACCGGCCGCCCCGGACGTTGAAGCTGAACCGGCCGGAGCCGTAGCCCCGGGCCTTGGCCTCCGGGGTGGAGGCGAACAGGTCCCGGATGTCGTTGAACACGCCGGTGTAGGTGGCGGGGTTGGACCGGGGGGTGCGGCCTATGGGGCTCTGGTCGATGCAGATGACCTTGTCCAGCCACTCCTCCCCCTCGATGTCACGGTGCTTCCCCGGGCGGCACTTCATGCGGTTGAGGTCCGCCCCCAGGCGCTTGTAGAGGATCTCGTTGACCAGGGAGGACTTCCCCGAGCCGCTGACGCCGGTGACGCAGGTGAGAGTCCCCAGGGGGATGGTCACGTCGATGTCCTTCAAGTTGTTCTCCGCCGCGCCCCGGATGGTCAGGCTGTGGCCGTTCCCGGCCCGCCGCGCCTTGGGCACGGCGATGTACCGCTTCCCGGACAGGTACTGGCCCGTCAGGGAGGCGGGATTTGCCATGACCTCCTCCGGGGTGCCGGCGGCCACGATGTGGCCTCCGTGGACCCCGGCCCCGGGCCCCACGTCGATGATATAGTCGGCGGAGCGCATGGTGTCCTCGTCGTGCTCCACCACGATCAGGGTGTTGCCCAGGTCCCGGAGGCGGCGGAGGGTGTCAAGGAGCTTGTCGTTGTCCCGCTGGTGCAGGCCGATGGAGGGCTCGTCCAGGATGTAGAGCACCCCCATGAGGCTGGAACCGATCTGGGTGGCCAGACGGATGCGCTGGCTCTCGCCGCCGGAGAGGGTGGCGGCGGAGCGGCTGAGAGTCAGGTACTCCAGCCCCACGCTGCGGAGGAACCCCAGCCGGGAGCGGATCTCCTTGAGGATGCGGTCGGCGATCATGGACTGGGTCTTCGTCAGCGTCAGATGGTCTACGAAGTCCAGGGCCTCCACCACGCTCTTGGTGGTCAGCTCGTAGATGTTGATGCCCCCCACGGTGACGGCCAGGGACTCCATCTTCAGCCGCTTGCCCTGGCAGGCGGGGCAGGGGCACTGGGACATGCACTCCTCCAGCTCCCGGCGGCTGGCGTCGGACTGGGTCTCGCTGTAGCGGCGCTGGAGGTTGTTGCAGATGCCCTCGAAGGGCTGGTGGAGCACCCCCTTGCCCCGGGGCTGGTCGTAGTGGAGCTCCAGCTTGTCCCCCTTGGTGCCGTAGAGGATGATGTCCTTCACCTGGTCGCTGAGCTCCCGCCAGGGGGTGGTGAGCTTGAAGCGGTACTTTTTCGCCAGGGCGTCGAAATACATCCGGGAGATGCCGTCCCCCCGGATGTTGTTCCAGCCGGCGGCCTGGATGGCCCCCTCCAGGATGGATTTGTTCTCGTCGGGGATGATGAGGGCAGGGTCCACCTTCAGCTGGCTGCCCAGGCCCGTGCAGGTGGGGCAGGCCCCGTAGGGGTTGTTGAAGGAGAACATCCGGGGGGTCAGCTCCTCGATGGACACCCCGCAGTCCTCGCAGGCGTAGTTCTGGGAGAAGAGGATGTCCCGGTCCTCACTGAGGACGTTGGCGATGACCAGCCCTCCCGCCAGGCCGGAGGCGGTCTCCACGCTGTCGGTGAGCCGCTGGCGCACGTCGGAGCGGACCACCAGCCGGTCCACCACGATCTCGATGTTGTGCTTCTTGTTCTTCTCCAGCTTGATCTCCTCGCTCAGGTCGTAGATCGACCCGTCCACCCGGACCCGGACGTAGCCGGAGCGGCGGGCGTCCTCAAAGACCTTCTGGTACTCCCCCTTCCGGGAGCGGACCACCGGGGCCAGGATCTGGATGCGGCTGCCCTCGGGCAGCTCCAGGACCTGGTCGATGATCTGGTCGATGGTCTGCTGGCGGATCTCCTTGCCGCAGACGGGACAGTGGGGAGTGCCCACCCGGGCCCACAGCAGGCGGAGGTAGTCGTAGATCTCCGTTACCGTGCCCACGGTGGACCGGGGGTTCTTGCTGGTGGTCTTCTGGTCGATGGAGATGGCCGGGGACAGGCCGTCGATGTAGTCCACGTCGGGCTTCTCCATCTGGCCTAAGAACATCCGGGCATAGGAGCTCAGGCTCTCCACATACCGCCGCTGGCCCTCGGCGTAGATGGTGTCGAAGGCCAGGGAGCTCTTGCCGCTGCCGCTCAGGCCCGTCACCACCACCAGCTTGTCCCGGGGGATCTCCACGTCCACATTCTTCAGATTGTTTTCCCGGGCGCCTTTGATATAGATCTTATCTTGCATGGAGGTTCTCCTGTATTTTTACCGTGATTTCGCGCCGGCTCCGCCGGCGGGAGGTGGATTTTTCTATTTGGGACCTTGTGGGGCCTCGGCCCCACGCCCCGGGGAAGGGGAGTTTCGCCCCCCGGGGCGAGTGACTTTTCT
>NBJMC04203__coassemble_942_pt1 | contig 13154 bp, 10 predicted proteins | sample NBJMC04203__metabat2_high_PE_008 | metagenome-assembled genome bin NBJMC04203
ACACATTGAACCGGAAGAGGATGATATCCCCGTCCTGGACCACGTACTCCTTGCCCTCGGAGCGGATCATGCCCTTCTCCCTGGCGGCGGCCATGGAGCCCACGGCCATCAGGTCGTCGTAGGCGATGACCTCCGCCCGGATGAAGCCCCGCTCGAAGTCGGAGTGGATCTTGCCGGCGGCCTGGGGGGCCTTGGTGCCCTTGACGATGGTCCAGGCCCGGCACTCGTCCTCGCCGCTGGTGAGGAAGGAGATCAGCCCCAGCAGGGCGTAGCTGGCCCGGATGAGCCGGTCCAGGCCGCTCTCGTGGACCCCCAGGTCCTCCAGGAACATGGCCTTCTCCTCGCCCTCCAGCTCGGCGATCTCCGCCTCCAGCTTGGCGCACACGGGGATCACCTGGGCGCCCTCGCTGTCCGCCCGGGCCTTCACCTGCTGGTAGTAACCCACATTTTCGCAGTCGGCGAAGCCGTCCTCGTCCAGGTTGGCGGCATAGATCACGGGCTTGAGGGTCAGCAGGTCGCTGGTGGCGATCAGGCTGCGGTCATCCTCGTCGCAGTCGTAGCTCCGGGCGGACTTGCCGTCGTTGAGCCAGGAGAGCAGGCCCTGGAACACCTCCACCTCGTGGAGGAACTTCTTGTCCCCCTTGGCGGCCTTCTGGGCCTTGTCGATCCGCCGCTCCACCATCTCCGCGTCGGCCAGGATCAGCTCCAGGTCGATGATGTCGATGTCCCGGATGGGGTCCGTGGAGCCCTCCACATGGATGACGTTCTCGTCGTCGAAGCAGCGGACCACGTGGACGATGGCGTCGGTCATGCGGATGTTGGAGAGGAACTTGTTGCCCAGGCCCTCCCCCCGGGACGCGCCCTTCACCAGCCCGGCGATGTCCACGAACTCGATGACGGCGGGGGTGGTCTTCTTCGGGTGGTACATCTCCGTGAGCTTGTCCAGCCGCTCGTCCGGCACCGCCACCACCCCCACGTTGGGGTCGATGGTGCAGAAGGGGTAGTTGGCGCTCTCCGCGCCGGCGTTGGTGATGGCGTTGAATAAGGTGCTCTTGCCCACGTTGGGCAGGCCCACGATTCCTAATTTCATGTATCGTCACGTCTCCTTTATTCTCAAGCATTTGGGAAGGCTGTTATTGTAAAAAGTATAGCAGAACGTTTCACCGTTTGCAATTACCGCCGGCAGGATTCTTCCGGCGGCTCCTGCGGAGCGGAGGGCCGGCCGGCGCCGGTGAAAGGGATCAGTGGACGTGTCCGCCCCCGGCGATGAGGGCCAGCCCCAGCAGCAGTCCCAGCAGAGTGGACAGGCCGCTGAGCTTGTGCCGCCACAGGTCCTCCGACTCCGGCAGCAGCTCCCCGAAGACCACGTACAGCATGGCTCCGGCGGCGAAGCTCAGGGACACGCTCAGCAGCCCCGGGCTCATGGCTCCCACGGAGTAGCCCAGCAGGGCCCCCAGGATGGTGGGGATGCCGCTGGCCGCCGCCACGGCGATGGCCCCGGCGGGCCGGGACCCGCCGCTGAGGAGGGGGGCGGCGATGGACATGCCCTCCGGCAGGTTGTGCAGCCCGATGATCAGTGCCGCCAGCACTCCGCCGTGGCCGGCGGAGGCCGCGTCCCCGGCGAAGGTGGCCCCAATGGCCATGCCCACCGGCATGTTGTGCAGGGCCACAGCCGCCGCCAGCACCAGCCCCGCCGTGTGGAGGGTGTGGTGGCCGCAGGCGCACATCTCCCCGTTGTCCCGGCCCAGGTGGACGTGGCTGAGGTCGCGGGCATGTCCGTGGGGATGCTTGTGTTCATATTCGTGCTCATCATGTTCGTGCTCGTGTTCGTGGACATGGCCGTGGCTGTGACTGTGGTGGGCCCGGCGGTCCAGCCAGCCGTTGAGAAGGTAGGTGGCGAAGTACCCCGCCAGCACCCAGAGAATCACCGCGGCCAGGGCTCCGCCCTCCGTGGCGTCGGCAAGCAGATCGAAGCACACCACGCTGAGCATGACGCCGGCGGTGAACCGCAGCAGCAGGCTGACGGAGCGGTCCGACGGGGAGTGGACCGCCGCCGCCAGGGCTCCGCCCAGGGCCAGGGCCCCCACGCCGGTGACGGCTGTGGTGAGGAAAAGTTCCAGGTAGATGTTCATGCAAAGACTCCCATTTGATCAAATTCCCCATTATCCTATACTGCTCCGGCTAAAAAGTCAATAAAAACCCCGTTCCGGGCAAGAAAATCGGCATTCGTCCTCTTGCGCGGCGCGGTGCTGTCCAGTATAATGTAGAGGCAAACAAGCCCCCAGGGGTAAAATACCACCGGGCCCTCGCGGCCTGACTTTCCCGTAAGAAAGGACGAACGCCAATGACTGATATGCACCTGTCCGACGCCATCCGCTATGTGGGGGCGGACGACACCGACATCGACCTGTTTGAGAGCCAGTACCCGGTGCCCAACGGGGTCTCCTACAACTCCTATGTGATCCTGGACGAGAAGGTGGCCGTGATGGACACCGTGGACAAGCGGAGGACCGGGGAGTGGCTGGAGAGGCTGGAGGCCGCCCTGGCCGGGCGGAAGCCCGACTACCTGGTGATCCAGCACCTGGAGCCGGACCACGCCGGGAGCATCGGCGCCCTGGCGGAGCGGTACCCGGACATGGAGCTGGTGGCCAGCGCCAAGGCCGTCCAGATGCTGCCCAAGTTCTACCCCGCCTGCCCCAATCCCACCCGGGCTGTGAAGGAGGGGGACACCCTCGCCCTGGGCCGGCACAGCCTGACCTTCGTCATGGCCCCCATGGTCCACTGGCCGGAGGTCATGGTCAGCTATGAGAGCGCGGAGAAGGTCCTGTTCTCCGCCGACGGCTTCGGTACCTTCGGGGCCATCGCCAAGGACCGCCCCTGGATCGAGGAGGCGGGCCGCTACTACTTCAACATCGTGGGCAAGTACGGCGCCCAGGTCCAGGCCCTGCTGAAGAAGGCCGCGGGCCTGGACATCGCCGCCATCGCCCCCCTCCACGGCCCCGTTCTCCGGGAGGACCTGGGCTTCTACCTGGGCAAGTACGACCAGTGGAGCCGCTACGAGCCGGAGGAGAAGGACGCGGTGCTGGTGGCCCACGCCTCCATCCACGGCAACACCGCCCGGGCCGCCGCCATGCTGGCGGAGATTCTGGAGTCCCGGGGCGCCAAGGTCAAGACGGCGGATTTGTGCCGCTGCGACCAGGCGGAGGCGGTGGCCGACGCCTTCCGCTGCGGGAAGGCGGTGTTCCTCTCCTCCACCTACGACGGTGGCCTCTTCCCCCCCATGGAGCACTTCCTCCTCCACCTGCGGGACAAGACCTGGCGGAACAGGACCGTGGCCCTGGTGGAGAACGGCTCCTGGGCCCCCGCCGCCGCCTGCCGGATGCGGACCATCCTGGAGGGGATGCGGGACATCGCCCTGTTCGACGAGGTCCACACCATCCAGGGAGCGGTGAAGGAGTCCGACCGGGCGGCCCTGGAGAAGCTGGCCGACGAGCTCCTGGCCAAGTAAAGCCACTATACTGGACAGACGATGGAACGGGCGGGGCGGCTCTTTTGGGAGAGCCGCCCTGCCCGTTTCTCTGCCCTTCACGGGGATTTTACACGGCCGCCGTGGACAGGCGGCGGGGTCCGTGGTACAATGGGAGCAATTTGGAGAGGAGGCGATGGCTGTGGCGCTGGGGGAGAAGAAGCTTTTCCTGCTGGATATGGACGGCACCATCTACCTGGATGACGACCTCTTTCCGGGGACAGTCCCCTTTCTGGAGGCGGTCCGGGCCCGGGGCGGGCGGTACCTCTTTCTCACCAACAACTCCTCCCGCTCCCGGGGGGACTATGTATCCAAGCTCCGGCGGCTGGGAGTGGCGGCGGAGGAGGGGGACTTCCTCACCTCCGTGGACGCCCTCATCGCCCACCTGGAGGGCCGGGCGCCCTACCGGCTGTGCTACGCCTTCGGCACCGCCAGTTTCCGGGGCCAGCTGGCGGAGGCGGGCGTCCCCGTCACCGACCGGCTGGAGGACGAGGTGGACTGCCTGCTCATCGGCTTTGACACGGAGCTGACCTTTCAGAAGCTGGAGGACGCCTGCATCCTCTTGAACCGGGGGGTGGACTTCATCGCCACCAACCCCGACTGGGTCTGCCCCACCTGGTACGGCTCCGTGCCCGACTGCGGCAGTGTGTGCGAGATGCTCTTCCGGGCCACCGGGCGGCGGCCCCTGGTCATCGGCAAGCCCCAGCCGGCCATGGCCCGGCTGGCCATGGAGCGCACCGGCTTCCCCCCGGCGGAGACCCTGGTGGTGGGGGACCGGCTGTACACCGACGTGGCCTGCGGCGTCAACGCCGGGGTGGACACGGCCTTCGTCCTCTCCGGGGAGGGCACCCTGGAGGACCTGGAGCGGAGCGATGTGAAGCCCACCTTTATTTTTGACGACATTGCCGCCCTGGACAGGGCGTGGCGGGAGGCATGGGACCGCGCCTGACAGCATCGGGGCGGCGGGGCAAACCCGGCGGCAAGCGCCCGGCCCGCCCCGGGCGCGCCATGCAGATCGGCAGGAAGCTGCCGGAAAGAGAGGAACGATGACCATGGAGCTGAAGCTCAACAACAAGCGGACCATTCTGGTGGGGCTGGCCTTTTTGTCCATCTCAGCCTTCTGGCAGATGTACGACAGCGTCATGACGCTGATTCTCACCGGCACCTTCCAGCTCAACGAGACCGTCTCCGGGGCCATTATGGCGGCGGACAACGTGCTGGCTCTGTTTCTGCTGCCCCTGTTCGGGGCCATCTCCGACCGGACGGAGACCAGGATCGGCCGGCGGATGCCCTTCATCCTGGGCGGCACCGCCGCCGCGGCGGTGCTCATGAACCTGCTGCCCCTGCTGGACAACCGCTACGCCGCCGCTCCCTCGCCGGTCACCCTGGCGGGCTTCGTGGCGGTGCTGGCCCTGCTGCTGGTGGCCATGGGCACATACCGCTCCCCGGCGGTGGCCCTGATGCCCGACGTGACCCCCAAGCCCCTCCGCTCCAAGGGCAACGCCATCATCAACCTGATGGGTGCCGTGGGCGGCATCCTCTACCTGGCGGTGGCGGCGGTGATGTACCCCACCTCCCGGACCGAGGGGGCGGTCCACGTGGACTACCAGCCCCTGTTTTTGGTGGTGTCCCTCATCATGGCGGCGGCGGTGGTCGTGCTGTTTCTTACCGTCCGGGAGCCCAAGCTGGCGGAGGAAAACCGCCGGCTGGAGGCGGCCCATCCGGAGTGGGATCTGGCCGAGGACGACGGCTCCGGCCACGAGACCCTGCCCGCCCCGGTGAAGCGGAGCCTGGGCTTCCTGCTGGTGTCCATCGCCCTGTGGTTCATCGCCTACAACGGCGTCACCACCTGGTTCACCCGGTACGTGGCGGAGGTCATGGGGGAGGGCCTGGGGGGCGCCTCCACCTGCCTGCTGGTGGCCACCGCCGGGGCCATCGTCTCCTACATCCCCGTGGGGGCCGCGGCCTCCCGGTTCGGACGGAAGAAGACCATCCTCTTCGGGGTGGCCCTGCTGGCGGCCTGCTTCCTGCTGGGCTTCGTCCTCACCACCGTCTACAGCTCCATCCAGCCCGTCATGTACCTGGTCTTCGCCCTGGTGGGGCTGGCCTGGGCCGCCATCAACGTCAACTCCCTGCCCATGGTGGTGGAGATGTGCAGGGGCTCGGACATCGGCAAGTTCACCGGCTACTACTACACCTTCTCCATGGCCGCCCAGGTGGTGACCCCCATCGCCGCCGGCGCCCTGATCAGCGCCGTGGGCTACCGGGTGCTGTTCCCCTACGCCGCCTGCTTCGCCGCCCTGGCCTTTGTCACCATGTGCTTCGTCCGCCACGGGGACGTGAAGGCCGCGGGCAAGCGCGGCCTGGACGCCTTCGGGGACATGGAGTGAAACCCGCCCGCTTGAAAAGGAGATCCCATCCATGCTGATTCTCATTCTCGCCATCGTTTTGCTGATCCTCTTTCTGCTCTGGTGCCTGCTGCTGCGTCCCCGCCGGGGCCAGCCCGGCTGGGAGCCCTTCGCCAAGGCCCGCTTCGCCCACCGGGGCCTCCATGACCTGGCCGCCGCCGCGCCGGAGAACTCCCTGGCGGCCTTCCGCCGGGCGGCGGAGCGGGGCCTGGGGGCGGAGCTGGACGTCCACCTCCTGGCCGACGGCGCTCTGGCGGTGGTCCACGACAGCAGTTTGCGGCGGGTCTGCGGCATAGACCGGGAGGTCGAGGACCTGCGGGCGGAGGACCTGAAAAATTGCCGCCTCCAGGGCACGGAGGAGACCATCCCCCTGCTGGAGGACGTATTGGAGATCTTCACCGGGGGCCCGCCCCTCATCATCGAGCTGAAGGAGGCCCGGGGCAACGCCGCCGACCTCACCGACGCGGTGATGGCCCGGCTCCGGGACTGGCGAGGGACCTGCTGCATCGAGTCCTTCCACCCCGCCGTGCTGCTCCATCTGAAGCGGCGGTATCCCGATGTGCTCCGGGGCCAGCTGAGCCAGGACTTTCTCCGCCATCGGGAGGGGGGACTGCCCTGGATCGCCCGGGCGGTGATGACCCACCTGCTGACCACCGCCTTCACCCGGCCGGACTTCATCGCCTACCGCTGGGAGGACCGGGGGAACGTGAGCCTGCATCTCATGCGCCGCCTCTACCACGTCCACGAGGCCGCCTGGACCGTCCGGGACCGGGAGACCCTCCGCCGCCTGGAGGGGGAGGGGGCCGTCTGCATCTTCGAGGGCTTCGAGCCCTGAGAGGGGCCCTTGAAAACTCCCCGTTGTGTTTTTTGCGAAAATGTGGTAAAGTATTGAAAGGTGTGGGATCTGCGCCTGTGATGTCCCCACCGCGCTGTCTCTAGCGCCCATTTTGTAATTTTGGGGGATTTCTTATGTTAACTGCTATCGTGGGCATCAACTGGGGAGACGAGGGCAAGGGCCGGATGGTGGACCTGCTGACCCGGGACTACGACGTGGTGGTCCGCTACCAGGGCGGCGGCAACGCCGGCCACACCGTGGTCAACGAGCAGGGCAAGTTCGCCCTGCACCTGCTGCCCTCCGGCATCTTCCGCAAGGGCGTGGTGAACATCCTGGGCAACGGCGTGGCCCTGGACTGTGAGAGCCTGTGGACGGAGATTCAGGATGTGACAAGTAAGGGTGTGGCCATCACCCCGGAGAACCTGAAGATCAGCGACCGGGCCTCTCTGCTCCTGCCCTGGCACCGGGATCTGGACGGCCTGGAGGAGGCCCGCCTGGCCGACAAAAAGTACGGCTCCACCAAGCAGGGCATCGCCCCCTTCTACTCCGACAAGTACCAGAAGAAGACGGTCATGGCCGGGGAGCTCCTCTACCCGGACAAGCTCTGGGAGCACCTGGAGGGCATCCTGGAGTGGAAGAACCTGACCCTGGAGCGGGTGTACGGGGCCAAGGGCTACACCATGGACGACCTGCGGGCCTGGGTGGCCGACTACGGCGAGAAGATCAAGCCCTTTATCTGTGACACCGGCGCCTTCCTGCGCCAGGCCCAGGACACCGGCAAGAGCATCCTCTTCGAGGCCCAGCTGGGCTCCCTCCGGGACCTGGACTACGGCATCTACCCCTATACCACCTCCTCCAACGCCATCGCCGCCTACGCCCCCGTGGGCTCCGGCCTGCCCTGCGCCCGGCTGGACAACGTGGTGGGCGTGGTGAAGGCCTACTCCTCCTGCGTGGGCGAGGGCCCCTTCACCTGCGAGTGGTTCGGCGAGGAGGCGGAGAAGCTCCGGGAGGCCGGGGCGGAGTACGGCGCCAAGACCGGACGGCCCCGCCGGGTGGGTCCCATCGACATCGTGGCCACCCGTTACGGCGTCCAGTGCCAGGGCGCTACCGACATCGCCCTGACCAAGCTGGACGTGCTCAGCTACATGGACCGTATCCCCATCTGCGCCCACTATGAGCTGAACGGCCAGCAGATCGACTACTTCCCGTTCCCCGCCGTGCTCTCCGACGCCAAGCCCGTCATGGAGTACATGCCCGGCTGGAAGCGGGACATCTCCGGCTGCCGCACCTGGGAGGAGCTGCCCAAGGAGGCCCGGGACTACGTGGAGTTTGTGGAGAAGCAGATCGGCTGCCACATTACCTATGTCTCCGTGGGCCCGGAGCGGGATTCCATCATCATCCGGTAAGATTTGCCGGTATACATCCTTTTCTTTGAAAAGAAAAGGATCAAAAGAAACTTTTGCGCGAAACTATGTTTCGCATAACAGGACAAGCAAGAGGCGGCACGCTTTTCGCGTGCCGCCTCAGCGTGTCGAAGAACTTCCTCCGGGAGTAGAAAGCTGTACAGCGCAGGGGGGAGCTCGAGGGGGCGAAGCCCGCCTCGAATCCAATTGAATGCCCCGCAAAGCCTTGCTGCGCAAGGCGTGCGGCGAGCGTAGCGAGGACTTTCACACTGCGTAGCTGTGTGAAAGTAACGGCATTTTCAGGCTGTCAAAAAAGTCCGACAAGACTTTTTCGACAGCCTGAGGCGGCACGCGAAAAGCGTGCCGCCTCTTCGTTCTGCGTATTACTGGGCCAGGTACTCCTCCAGGCAGATGCCCTGCTCGGTGATGGCCTTGGCGGCCTCCTCGCCTACATAGCGGTAGTGCCAGGGCTCGTACCCCACGCCGGTGAGGTCGCTCTTGTCCGTGGGGTAGCGGAGGATGAAGCCGTACTCCCAGCAGTGGGCCATGAGCCACTGCTGGAGGGGCGTATCCTCCTGTCCCTCGTCCAGCACCTGGTACTCCACCGAGACGATGTCCACCGCCAGACCGGCCTGGTGCTCGCTGGTGCCGGGGCGGGCCACCCACACGGCGGCCTGCTCCTCCGCCGTCGCCCGGTCGGAGCCCTGGTCTATGTAGAACTGGACCTTCCGCTCATAGAGCTGGGACTGCTTGTCCCAGGTGCGGAAGGAGGAGCAGATCAGGGGGTTGTAGCCAGCCGCCCGGGCGTCGTCCATCATCTCCTGAAGGGCCGGATAGATCCGGCTGTCCACAGCGTGGCCGTTGGACAGCTCCGTCAGCTCCCCGGCCTCATAGTCCTCCGGCAGAGGGTTTTCCCAGTTAATGAGCTGCAGATTCCAGGCGGTGGTGTCCACAGCGGGGATCTCGGGCTCCTGGGCGATGGGGGAGCTGTCGGGGATCTCAGGCTCCGCCGGTTCCTGGACGCCGGCGTCTCCGGTTGTCTCGGAACCGGTGTCTGAGGCGTCCGTGCCGCCGCTGTTCTCGCCGCTGTCCTGGCCGTCCTCCGAAGGAGCGGCGCCGTCCGTCTGGTCCGCGCCGTCCGCGACGGCGGGGGCCTCGCTCTTCGCCGGGGCCTGTTCGGTGGCCTGCCCGAGAATAAAGCCTCCGCAGAAAAGGACGAGGCATAGAAGCAAAAGCAGCGCCGGAAATTTCCGCCTGCGGCGGCGGACCTTGCGGCGGACAGCGCGGCTGACGCGCTCCTGGTCGCTGATGTCCCAGTCAATATGTTCGTTCTTATGTGCCATAGGAAAACCTCCTGATTGCCTGGGGTGCTTGTCCCCTCCCAGCAGGTGAATCTTTTGTTCGGCCCGCCGGGGCGCCCCGGCGGCCTTCACACGTATAGACGGAGGAGAGGGGAAAAATGTTTCAAAAACGCGGGGCGAAAAAAGGAATCAGGCGTCGGCCAGGATTTCCGCCTTGCGCTGGAGCAGATCGTCCCCCAGAAGCAGCGCCTGGACCTGCTCAAAGCCCAAACGGGCGATGGTGTCCGCGAACCGCTCTCCCGCCGTCCCCTGGTCCTTGAAGAGCAGGATGGCCTTCTCCACCAGGGCCAGGACCTCCTCCTCGCTGGTAAACATGTGGTCCATGGCCTGTCCCTGGGCGGAGCGCTTGCCCCACCGGCCACCCAGATAGACCTTGTAGCCGTTGACGTACTGGTCGGCGGCGTGGAAGGGGCACTTGCCCACGCAGCGTCCGCAGTGGTTGCAGGCCGCCGGGTCGATGACCACTTTGCCGTCCTCCAGATGGGCCACATGGATGGGGCAGTTCTTCTCCATCTGGCAGACCTTGCAGCCCCGGCATTTCTCCAGATCCACCACCGGCAGCCGCTGGCCCACGATGCCCACATCGTTGAGGTCCGGCTTCAGGCAGTTGTTGGGGCAGCCGCCCACGGCGATCTTGAACTTGTGGGGCAGCTTCACCTGACGGTAGCCCTCATAGAACAGGCGGTGGACCTTCTCCGACAGGGCGAAGGTGTCGATGAGGCCGTACTGGCAGGTGGTGCCCTTGCAGGACACCACGGGCCGGACCTTGGCGCCGGTGCCCCCGGTCTCCAGGCCCCGCTCCGCCAGGAAGGCGCGCAGGGGTTCGATATTCTCATAGGGGACCCCCTGGATCTCCAGGGTCAGCCGGGCGGTCATGGTCACCTCTCCGGAACCGAACTGCCGGGCGGCCTGCGCCACGGCGGTCATCTGCTCGCCGGTGAGCTTGCCGTTGACCGTGATGACCCGGACGTTGAAATGGTCCGCCGTCCGCTTGTCCCACAGGCACCCCAGCCCTTTTACCCGGGCCACCTCATCTTTGGGCAGTGAACATTTGATTGTGTCGGGGGACAGGACCTGGATCTCGCTGGCGTCGAATGTCTGCATAGACTGCTCCTCCTTTGTTGATCGCTTCCCAAACATATGACGCTACTATTATAGTGCCGGCCCCGTCCCCTGGCAAGAGGAAAATCCCAACCCGGTCTTGCTCTTTCGGAAAAAATCGGATATACTATAATTTGCTATGCTTTATCTCACATGGATTCACTGACAGGAGCGAAGCGGATGGACAATCAGTATCCTTTCAGCATATCAGAGGAGGAGCGGGCCCGGCGGCGGGCCCAGCGGATCGCCGCCCGGCGGCAGCGCCAGCGGGAGCGGCGGCGGCGTTTGCTGCTGCGGACGGTTCCCGCGGCGGCGCTGCTGTGTGTGGCGGTGGGACTGCTGGCCTTCAGCACCGGGGGCCATGCGGAGGACGCCGGCAGCGGGAAGGCGATCCGACCCGTCCAGGTCCGCCACGAGACGGGGAACATGGCCCAGGCGGCGGCTGTGTCTCTTATGACAAAGGCGGCGCCGGCGATCTCCTATGCCGCCGTGGCAACGGAGGACACCGCCCAGGTGGGGGAGGAGCTGGCCAGCCAGTACGCCGTGGTGGTGGACCTGGGGGAGGGGACCATCCTGGCCCAGAAAAGCGCCGACGCGGTCATCAGCCCCGCCTCCATGACCAAGATCCTCACCGTCCTGGTGGCGGCGGAGGAGGTGGCGAACCACGGCAGCCTGGACGACACGGTGGTCATCGACTTTGATATCACCAACTACTGCTACCTCAACGAATGCTCCGTGGCGGGCTTTCTCAAGGACGAGGCGGTGACGGTCCGGGACCTGTTCTACGGGGCCATCCTGCCCTCCGGGGCCGACGCCTGCCTGGGGCTGGCCAAGTACGTGGCCGGGTCCCAGGAGGACTTTGTAGTCTTGATGAATGAGAAGGTGGAGGAGCTGGGGCTCAGCGGCACGGCCCACTTCGCCAACTGCATCGGCCTGTATGACGACGCCAACACCTGCACCGTCTACGACATGGCCATGATCCTGAAGGCGGCCCTGGACAACGAGCTGTGCCGCCAGGTCCTGACCACCAAGGTCTATGAGATCCCCGCCAGCGAGGCCCACCCGGAGGGGATGGTCCTGTCCAACTGGTTTTTGCGGAAGATCGAGGACCACGTGCCGGAGGGGCTGGAGGTCCTGGGGGCCAAGACCGGCTTTGTGGACGAGTCCGGAAGCTGCGCCGCCAGCTACGCCCAGCTCAGCGGCGGCGAATATATCTGCGTCACCGGCAACGCCTTCAGCTCCTGGCGGTGCATCAAGGACCATGTCCAGCTTTACACCACCTATCTCCCCGGCCTGGAGCCGGTGCTGGAGTGAGGCGGGGATATCCGATCATACAGTAAAACGAGGGACGCGGCTTATGCCGCATCCCTCGTTTGATCTTTCTGGTTCTGGTTTTACCGGGCCATGAACCGGGAGAGGAACTCCCTGGTCCGCTGCTGCTTCGGGGCGGCGAGGACCTCCTCCGGCTTCCCCTCCTCGCAGATGATCCCATCGGCCATAAACACCACATGGGTGCTCACATCCCGGGCAAAAGCCATCTCGTGGGTGACCACCAGCATGGTCATGCCGTTTTGCGCCAGGTCCTGCATGACGGAGAGCACCTCTCCCACCATCTCCGGGTCCAGGGCGGAGGTGGGCTCGTCAAAGAGCAGCACCTCCGGCTCCATGGCCAGGGCCCGGGCGATGGCCACCCGCTGCTTCTGGCCGCCGGAGATCTGCCGGGGCTTGGCGTTGATGTAGGGGGCCATTCCCACCTGGTCCAGGTATTTCATGGCGTTCTCCCGGGCCTCTTCCTTGGACTTCTTCAATACCTTGACCTGTCCCACCATGCAGTTCTCCAGCACCGTCATGTTGTTGAACAGGTTGAAGGACTGGAACACCATGCCCATCTTGGACCGGTACCGGGAGGCGTTCACCCCTCTGCCGGTCATGTCCTGGCCGTGGAAAAGGATCTGGCCGCCGGTGGGCGTCTCCAGCAGGTTGATGCACCGCAGCAGGGTGGACTTGCCGGACCCGGAGGCGCCGATGATGCTGGTCACGTCCCCAGGGCGGACGGTGAAGTCAATGTCCTTCAGGACCTGGTGGCTGCCGAAGGCCTTGCTGAGGTGCCGCACTTCCAAGATCGTGTCGTTCATTACCGTCCCCCCCTATTCCGTCCGTGCTTCAACTCCTGACGCTTGCGTTCCCGCTGTTCCTCGGTGAGGGCGCCCTCCGTGCTGCGCTCGTCAAAGGGCGTGCCCCGGCTGGGGTGGCTGTAGGTGCCGGCGGCCATGACCAGCTGGTCCGCCTGGGCCAGCTCGTAGCTGTCGCTGCCGTCCAGACGCCGCTCCAGCAGCCGCAGCAGGAAGGAGGCGATGAGGGTCATGGTCAGGTAACCGATCATCTCGATGGCGGCGGACTGGAAGTACATGTAGTTGTTGCCCACGATGTTCCGGTGGACGGCGAAAAATTCCGTGAAGCCGATGATGAACATCACCGAGGTGTCCTTGATGTTGATGATGAAGTTGTTGCCGATCTGGG
>NBJMC04203__coassemble_949_pt1 | contig 13097 bp, 11 predicted proteins | sample NBJMC04203__metabat2_high_PE_008 | metagenome-assembled genome bin NBJMC04203
TGTTGACCATCACGCCCTCCCGGGGCAGGGTCTTGATCTTGATCCTGTCGCCGCCGGAGAAGCTGGGGGAGGGTTGGGGCCGCCGGTCAAAGCAGAGGGGAGCCGCCGGCTTCGGCGGGTCCACGCGGATGGGGAAGTTCCCGGCCTCCGCCTTGGCAAGGGCCGTGATGTCCCGGGGCACGTACCGGTCCATCTGGATGACGGTGTCCGCCACATGGAAGTAGGCCCCGGAGCTCCCTGCCACCAGAACGGTGGACACGCCATAACTCTCATACAGCTCCCGGACCCGCTCGATGAAGGGCGTGATGGGCTCCATGTCCCGGCGGATGACCCGCTGCATCAGCTCGTCCCGGACCATGAAGTTGGTGGCGCTGGTGTCCTCGTCGATGAGGAGCAGGGAGGTCCCCGCCTCGATGCTCTCGATGACGTTGGCGGCCTGGGAGGTGCTGCCGCTGGCGTCCTCCGTCTCAAAGGCTGCGGTGTCCTTGCCGTTGGGAAGGCCGCTGATGAATAGAGAGATGTCGGTTTTGCGGATGCTCCGGCCGTCCTCCGCCCGGATCTTCACCGCCGAGGGGTCGGTGATCACGTACTCCCGGCCGTCCCCCGCGATGTGGTCGTAGACCCCCAGCTCCAGGGCCCCCAGCAGCGTGGACTTCCCGTGGTAGCCCCCGCCCACGATGAGGGTGACGCCTCTCCGGATCCCCATGCCGGTGATCCGGCGGCCCCGGGGCAGATCCAGGGTAACCTCCAGCTCTTTGGGGGACATGAATTTGACGCCGTCTCCCATGGGCTTGGAGGAGACCCCCGACGCCCGGGGCAGGACGCTGCCGTTGGCCACAAAGGCGCACAGCCCCAGCCCTGGCAGCTGCTCCCGGATGCAGTGCTGGTCCTCCGCCAGGTCCACCGCGGCCCGCAGCCGCTCCTGGTCCAGATTCTGATAGAAGAGTGCCTGCTCCGCGCACTTGGGCAGGAAGTCGAGGAGGATCTTCCCCAGCTCCCCGGCGTTGACCGTCCGGCCGTTGGCAGGAAAGCCCACCTGGAAGCGCATCAAGACGTCTCCGCTCTTCGGGTCCAGACGGCAGGCGGTCCGCTCCAGCACCTCCTGGCCGCAGCGGCTCACGGCGATGAGGCCGCTCTGGCCGGAGCCCTTGGCCTGGAAGGAGAACCGCTCCGCCGCCGCGCCGAACCGCCGGGTTAGCTGGTCCTGGAGGGCGATCCGCCGGTGGGGCCTATCGTAGAGCTCCGGGGGGAAGCCCGCCGCCCGCCCTTTCACCAGGATGCTCAGCCGGGAGGGGGCGGCGAAGGGGTCCCCCTGGACGTGGTCAATGGAGAGAATATAGTTTGGGAACTGGTAGGTCCCCCTGGTGTCCTTGTAGGCCGGGTACCCCCGGCGGTCGATTCTGTTGAGCAGGCTTCTCAGTTCCGCCGCTGTCTGCATGGTAGCTTCCTTCCTTGTCTGTGGTATTTTGGGGCGGGGGACTAGGTTCTGTTTAAAAATTGGAAATGTGCCCAACGGCGAGAGATTTTTTCACCAGACAGGGCGATTTGACGCCGCGATACTTTGTGTATCGCAAGGAAAATCAACGCGGTATGGCGGAAAAAGATCTGCTGTTTGGGCTTGTTGACATGTTTCAGACAGGGCCTAATCACTCCTCCGCCGCGAACTGGCTGTTGTAGAGCCTGGCGTAGAAGCCCTTTTTGGCCAGGAGCTCCTCGTGGGTGCCCTGCTCCACGATGTGGCCCTGGTCCATGACCAGGATGACGTCCGCGGTCTGGATGGTGGACAGGCGGTGGGCCACCACGAAGCTGGTCCGCCCCCGCATCAGGGTCTCAAAGGCCCGCTGGACCCGGAGCTCGGTCATGGTGTCGATGGAGGAGGTGGCCTCGTCCAATATCAGCATAGGCGGCAGGCACAGCATGACCCGGGCGATGCACAGCAGCTGCTTCTGCCCCTGGGAGAGGTTGCCGCCCCCCTCGGAGATGACGGTGTCGTAGCCCTCCGGCAGGCGCATGATGAAGCTGTGGGCGTGAGCCTTCCTCGCCGCGGCCTCGATCTCCTCCTGGGAGGCGTCGGGACGGCCGTAGGCGATGTTGTCCCGGATGGAGACGGACCGGAGCCAGGTGTCCTGGAGCACCATGCCGTAGCTGGTCCGCAGGGACTTCCGGGTGATCTGCCGGATGTCCCGGCCGTCTACCCGGATGGCGCCGCTGTCCACGTCGTAAAACCGCATCAGCAGGTTGATCAGCGTGGTCTTCCCGCAGCCCGTGGGCCCCACGATGGCCACCCGCTGGCCCGGCTCCACGGCCAGGTTGAGATCCCGGATCAGGGGGACCTCCGGGGTGTAGGAGAAGGCCGCGTGGTCTAAGTCGATCCGCCCCTCCGGGTCCGTCAATGTCACGGCGTCCGCCGGCTCCGCCGGGGCGGGGGGCTCGTCGATGAGGGCGAAGACCCGGGCGGCGGAGGCGATGGCGTTCTGGAACTCCGTCAGCACGCTGGTGATCTCGTTGAAGGGCTTGGTGTACTGGTTGGTGTAGCTCAAAAAGCTGGACAGCTGTCCTACGGTGAGAGCGCCCCCCATGGCGGAGAAGCTTCCGGCGATGGCCACGCCGGCGTAGATGGCGGAGTACATGAAGCGGGTGGCCGGATTGGTGATAGAGGAGAAGAAGGTGGCCTTCATGGAGTACTCCGACAACCGCCGGTTGATCTCATCGAACTCCTCACATGCCTGGGCCTGGTGGTCAAAGGCCTGGACCACCTTCAGCCCTCCCAGCATCTCATTGGTAAAGCCAGTCAGCTCCCCCCGGGTTTCGGACTGCTTTCGGAACATGGTGAAGGACTTCTTGGAGATGAAGTTCGCCAGCACGAAGGACAGGGGGCTCAGCAGCACCACCACCAGGGTGATCCACGGGTCGATGCTCAGCATGAAGAGGATGGTGCCGGCGATGGTGGACACACCGGTGAAGAGCTGGGTGAAGCCCAGCAGCAGGCCGTCGGAAAACTGGTCGATGTCCGTGACGATCCGGCTGATCAGGTCCCCGGAGGGATGGCGGTCCACATAGGACAGGGGGAGCTGCTGCAGGTGGTTAAAGGCCTGGACCCGCAGGTCCCGGACGATGCGGTAGGTGATCTTGTTGTTGATGTGGCTCATGATCCACTGGGCCAGGGCCGTAACGGCGACGGAGATCACGATCCCCGCGATCACGGCCAGCAGGGCGGTGAAGTCCACCTGCCCCGTCCCCACGATGGCGTCTACCCCCCGGCCTGTCAATATGGGGACATAGAGGGTCAGCCCCACCGTCAGGAGGGACAAAACCAGGGAGAGGGCCACCAGGCCGCCATAGGGGCGGATATAGCGAAGAATGCGCCCCAGGGTCCGGGCGTTGCTCCCTGTTTTCCTCTCGTTTGACTTACCCATTGGCGGAGGCCTCCTTTCCGGCGGACTGGGACGCGCAGATCTCCTGGTAGATGTGGTTGTCCCGGAGCAGCTCCTCATGGGTGCCCCAGCCCACGGGCCTGCCGTCGTCCAGGACCAGGATATGGTCCGCCCCCCGGATGGCGGAGACCCGCTGGGAGATGATGAACACCGTCATGTCCCCGGTGCTCTCCCGGATGGCCCGCCGGAGCCGGGCGTCGGTGGCGAAGTCCAGGGCTGAGGCGCTGTCGTCCAGGATCAGGATGTCCGGCCGGCCCACCAGGGCCCGGGCGATGGTCAGGCGCTGCTTCTGGCCCCCGGACAGGTTGCTTCCGCCCTGCTGGATCTCCAGGTCCAGCCCCTGGCCTTTGCTGTCCACGAACTCCCGGGCCTGGGCGATGTCCAGGGCCCGGTAGATCTCCTCGTCCGTGGCGTCGGCCTTGCCCCACCGCATGTTTTTCCGCAGGGAGCCGGAGAAGACCGCGGCCTTCTGGGGGACGACGCCGATCCGCCGGCGGATGGAGGCGGGGCGGAGGCCCTTCACATCCCGGCCGAAGAGGCGGACGGTCCCCCGGGTGCAGTCGTAGAACCGGGGGATGAGGTTTGCCAGGGTGGACTTCCCGGAGCCCGTGCCGCCGATGACGCCGATGGTCTCCCCGGGCATGGCGGCGAAGGTGACGCCGTGGAGGGCCTCCTGCCCGGCGCCGGCGTAGGCGAAGTCCACGTTCTCAAAGGAGACGGCGGGAACGGCGCTGTCGGCAGCGGCGGGGACGTCCTCTCCGGTCTCCGGGATGGAGGGGGTTGTGTCGAAGATGGCGTTGACCCGGGACAGGCTGGCCAGGGCCCGGGACAGGAGGATGATCAGGTTGGCCAGCTTCACCAGCTCCACCAGGATCTGGGACATGTAGTTGATCAGGGCGATGACCTGCCCCTGGGTCAGGTCCCCCGCGTCCACCTGCCGCCCGCCGAACCAGAGGACGGCAATGATCCCCAGGTTGATGAGCACGTAGGTGAGGGGGTTGAGCAGGGCGGAGATCTTGCCCACAAAGATCTGGGCCCTGTACAGCCCGTCCGTTTCCCGGCGGAAGCGGTCCATCTCCTCCTCCTGCCGGGCAAAGGCCCGGACCACCCGGATGCCCAGCAGGTTCTCTCGGGTGGTCAGCAGTACACGGTCCAGCTGCTTCTGGACCTTCCGGTACAGGGGCATGCTGGCCAGCAGGATAACGAAGATCACCGCCAGCAGGGCCGGGATGGCCACCGCAAAGGGGAGGGCGGCCTTCACGTCCACGGTGAAGGCCATGACCATGGCGCCGAGGACCACGAAGGGGGAGCGGAGGAACAGCCGAAGGAACATGTTCACACCGTTTTGCACCTGGTTGACGTCGTTGGTCATCCGGTTGATGAGGGTGGAGGTGCCGATGGCGTCGATCTCCTGGTAGGAGAAGGTGTTGATGTGGGCGAACAGGTCGCTTCGCATGGCCATTCCGGCGCTGACGGCGGATTTCGCCGCGAAGTACTGGGCCGTCAGGGAGAAGGCAAAGCCAACCACGCCCAGAACGATCAAAAGGCCGCCCATCTTCCACAGATAGGGGCCGTTGTTTCCAGCAATACCCGTGTCGATGATCTGCGCCACCACCAGTGGGACAAGGAGCTCAAAGGTGGCCTCCAGCATCTTGAAGAGGGGGGCCATGACGGTGATCACCGGGTGCGCTTTCAGATAGTGCAGCAGTCGTTTCATGGAATCTTCCTTCCAGCAGAGATGACTCGATTATACTATGGATGCCCCGGCAGTTTCAATTCTTTTCTTCCTGTTTGCGGGAAATCCTTTCCCAAAAGCACGGGAAATTGCTCTCGTGCCGATGAAGGCAGGCTTGCCGGCTGGACGCGCTTGACTGGCTTGTTCCGGCACTGGACTCCTTGCGCGAGACTTTCTGCTGTCGGACGCCAGCCCTTCGCCCGGCAAATAACCCTTGTTTTTCGGCGGGGCGATATGATACGATATGACAAAAAAGGGGCGTCGGCAGGAGGTGGCTGAGGATGTACCAGATCGCGGTATGTGAGGACGAGACGATTGTGCGGGAATCCCTGTGCGGGATGTGCGGAGAGATTTTGTCGGAGCGGAACATTTCTTATGAGATCACGCCCTTTTCCAGCGCGGAAGCGCTGGAGGGCGCAATGGCCGCAGGCGCGCGGTTCGACCTCTTGTGCCTGGATATTCTGATGGGGGGCAAGTCCGGCATGGACTTTGCCCGCCAGCTGCGGCAGCGGGATGAGAAGATCAGCGTCCTCTTTATTACCAACAGTCAGGAATTTTTGAAGGACGGCTATGAGGTCAGGCCCATCCAGTACCTGTTCAAGCCGGTGGACCGGGAGCAGCTGGCCCGGGCGCTGGAGACCGACCTGCGGCTCCACCACCAGCCGGACACCGTGACGGTCCGGACCGGAGCGGGCATCACGGTCCTGCCCCTGGACGAGCTGTGGTATGCGGAGAGCCGGGACCATCTGACAGTGGTCAAGCTGGAGCAGGGGGAGCGGTCCTTCCGCATCCGCCTGTCGGACATGGAGGAGCTACTGCCCAAGGACCGGTTCTGCCGGTGCCACAACAGCTACCTGGTGAATATGCGGCGCATTTCCAAGCTCGACCGGAAGGGCCTGGTCTTGGAAAATGGGGAGTGGGTCCCCATTGGGCGCAGCTACTACAAGGCTGCCCAGGAGAAACTGGTCCGTTTTCTCAACCAGGCCTAAAACCGTCCAATGAAAAGAAGTCCCTGAGGAACGCAGGCCGCGTTCCTCAGGGATTTTTCCATATGCCATGTTCAGTCCGGCAGCGCCAGCGCGGTCTGGACGGTGAAGCGGTCCTGGTCGTAGCTGATATCCAGCACGCTGTTGTATTTCTCCGCCACAGCCCGCATCTGCACCAGGCCGAAGCTGTGGCCCTCCGCGTTGGCCTTGGTGGTGACCAGCTGCCCGGCCTGGTCCAGCCGCACTGTGCCGCAGTAGGTGTTTTCGCAGTGGATGGCCAAAAAGCCTTGGGAGAGCTTGATGCGGCACAGGACCTCCCGGCGCTTCGGCGGCTGGACCTGGGCGGCCGCCTCCAGCGCGTTGTCCAGCAGGTTGACCAGCAGGGTGCACAGGTCCGCCTCGTCGACGCTCAGCTCCCGGGGCACCTGGACCTGACAGACAAAGGCGATACCCTGCCGGTCCGCCTGGGCGGCGGCCTTCTGCAAAATGGTGTTGACTGCCAGATGGTCGGTATACAGCCTGGGGGTCAGGTGGTCCAGCTCGTCGTCCAGCTCTCTGAGCCGGGCGCTCAACCCCTCCTGATCCCCTTTCTCCTGGAGCATGCGCAGGGACAGAAGCTGATTTTTCCACTCGTGGCGCAGGCGGAGGGTCTCCGTGTTTTTCTCCTGTTTGAGCCGTTTCAATGGCATCCCCTCCTATAGCAATACTTATTCTATCAATGATAGAGCGCCGGGGCAAGGTGTTTCTGCCTCTGTGACGTAAACAGCGCGCTTTCCGACGTAAACGACACCGCGGCTTTCCCGGACCGATGATATAATAAAGTGGAAAGAACATTTGAGCAGGGGGTGGAACATCCTTTGCTCAAATGCTGCTGGGGCTGCCGGAAGGAGAGCGGCAGTCCCAGAAAATTTCGCTGAGTAAATAAGGAGATGAGAAGATGGAACGGATCGGAAAACGGCTCTTGTCACTGACGCTGGCCGTCCTCTTGCTGGTGACGCTGCTCCCGGCGCAGGCCATCGCGGCGGAGCTGGAGAGCCTGGCGGAGAACCGAAACGCCTCAGGGACGTTCGTGGACGTGCCGGAGGGAGCGTGGTTCTATGACGCTGTGGAGTATGTCAGCGGTCACGATATCTTCCGGGGCACCTCGGACACCGAGTTTTCGCCTTACGGGACGATGACTCGGGCCATGATGGTGACCGTTCTGGGCCGGCTGTCCCAGGTGGACCCGGCGGACTATACCGGTGCGCCCGCGTTCACCGACGTGAAGTCGGGCAGCTGGTACGCGCCCTATGTGGCCTGGGCGGTGGCCGCCGGGATCACCGACGGCGTGGGACAGGGGAGATTCGCCCCTGACGAGCCCGTCACTCGTGCCCAGATGGCCGCGTTTCTCTGGCGGTATTTTCAGCACATTGGCGCGCGGCTTCCGGAGACGGTGACTGACAGCCTGCCGGGAGACTACAGCGCCATTCCCGCCTACGCCCGGGAGGCCGCGGCTGACCTGTGGCGCTGCGGTATTTTCCAGGGGGACGGCGACAACAGCTTCGCTCCGGACCGCCAGCTTACCCGGGCGGAGGCGGCGGAGCTGCTCATGCGCATTGACACCCATCTGGTGGACATCGGGGAGAAGGAGTATCCCGGGGAGACAGGGGACGCGTCGGCCGGGGAATCCGGCCAGTCGGGCAATACCGGCTCCGGCGGAAGCAGGCCCGGCGGCTCGGGCGATCCGGATGACCCGGATGATCCGGGAGCTTCTACAGAAGATCTGCTCTATGAGCCCGCATCCAGCGAGAACCAGACGACAGCCACCCAGCAGGATGTTGACCCCAGCTTCTCCATCGAGGTGAAGAGCTCGGACAGCTCCCTGACCGCAGATGAGGTCGCGGATAGGATTATTGCGACAGACCTCAGTGTCGTGGATGAGAACGGCGACGCCGTCACCGGCTGCGTCCGGGTGAGCGGCAGCGGCGGCACCTATACCATCACAGGGGTACATAGCGCCTATGATGAGCAAGGCATGCCGATGGAGGGTGCGGGCTTTGCCCCCGGCCACACCTAGGGGTACTGATCCAGCATGATCTCCACCCCCCGGGCAGCGGCTTCATCGATGAGTTTCAAGGTCTCGGAGGACTTTCCCCAGAAAGCCCGGCCGCAGATCTTGTGATGGGAAATGGCCAGCGGGACCTGGGCCTCCTTCACGGACTCCACCACGTTGCGGGCCTCATCCCTCATGTGGGTCGCGTATACCCTGAAGGTGCCCAAGCTCAAGGGGATCTCCTTTGAGACCGCTATGATCATACCACTGTGGACACCCTGCGAAAGGCGATCACCGGGGAGAAGACATAGGTGGGGGAGGAGGCAGGAGATCCTGCCTCCTCCTCATTACTGTCGTATTTCTGTCGTACATTTCTTTTTTCTCCAGAGCAGAAAAAAGAAAACTCCCTCAAAGCCTTGCGGCTCTAAGGGAGTTTTTGGTGGAGACTGCTGGACTCGAACCAGTGACCTCCTGCGTGTGAAGCAGGCGCTCTAACCAGCTGAGCTAAGCCTCCAAATGGACGGGAGCGATTCCACCCGTCCGTGGTGACGCGTACGGGAATCGAACCCGTGTTACCGCCGTGAAAGGGCGGTGTCTTAGCCGCTTGACCAACGCGCCAAGGGCTGACCCGGTGCGGGTCATGGTAGCGGCGACTGGATTCGAACCGGTGACACTTCGGGTATGAACCGAATGCTCTGGCCAACTGAGCTACGCCGCCATGTCTAGGTTTTTCAAACGGGCAGGAATTACTATACCGAAAAAAGCGCGTTTTGTCAATAGCTTTTCAAAAAATTTTGGATAAAAATTTCCTGCCCCGATCCGGTCTTCGGACCGGGGCAGGGGAGAGGGGTCAACTTTGTTTTACCGCGTCCACGGCGGCCAAAACCTGGGCCTTCACCGACGGCAGATCGCCCTCCAGGGTAGCTCCCGCCGCCATGGCGTGACCGCCGCCCCCCAGCAGGCGGCAGACCTCGGTGGCATTGACCCGGCCATTGGCCCCGGTACGGAGGCTCAGCTTCCACTGGCCGGGCTCCAACTCCCGAAGCAGGGCGCCGCAGTCCACACCCTCCACCACGGTGGCCAGTGCGGACAGGTCCTCGGCGTCGTTCTCCGTAGCGCCCACCCGCTCCATGAGGGCGATGGGCACCGCCAGAAACACCCCACGGCCCTCATGGAAAAACTCCATGTGGGAGAGAATATCCGCCTCCAGGGCGATGCGGGCCCGGGTCTTGGTGCGGAAGTGGCGCTTATTCACCGAAAAGTAGTCGATGCCGGTGGCCAGAAGCGCCGCCGCTGCCATATGGGTGTTGGCGGTAGTGTTGGCGTAGACGAAGCAGCCGGTGTCCGTGGCTACAGCGGCGTAGAGGGGCAGGGCGACCTCCGCCGTGACCTCCCCCAGCTCCCAGCAGATCTCGTAGACGATCTCCCCGCAGGCCGCCCGGCTGGAGTCTACACACTGGGCCGCGCCGAATCCCTCGAAGGAGGGGTGGTGATCGATGGCCAGGCCGATCCGGGGGAAATAGGCCTCCGCCGCCGGGAAGAACAAGCTCCTGGCGGCAATGTCCACGCTGACCACAAAGGAGGGCTCGTACCCCTCAGGGGCCCAGTAGGGGGCGGCGTAGACGGCGTTCACCGCCGTGACGTCGGGGTTGGGGAGGATATAGGCCTCCTTGCCCCGCAGCCGCAGGGCGGCGCACAGGCCGGCGGCGCAGCCGATGGTGTCTCCGTCGGGCCGGCGGTGGGTCAGGATCAAAATGTTGTCCTGCCGCTCCAGCAGTTGAGCGGCCTCTCTGGTCGTCAGCATCTCAGTCCTCGTCCTCCAGAATGATGTGCTCGTTGGCGGGGTTGGGGGGCTTGACCACGTCGGGGTCCCGGAGCATCTCCAGGATGTGGGCCCCGTGCTGGATGGAGTCGTCCGCCACGAACTGGAGCTCCGGGGTGTACCGCAGCCGCAGGGCCGCCCCCAGCTCCCTCCGCAGGTACCCCGAGGCCGACTTCAGCCCCTTGAGCATATCCTTCTCCCGGCTCTTGTCCAGGGCGCTGACGTAGACCTTGCACCAGCGCAGGTCGCTGGTGGTGTCCACGTGGGTGACGGTGAGCATCCCGCCCTGGAGGCGGGGGTCCTTCACCGTCCGCAGCAGGGCGCTGAGCTCCCGCTGGATCTCCTCGTTGATCCGTCCGATCCGGTTGTTTGCCATGGTATCTCTCCTTTCCGGCGCAGTGCGGTTATGGTTCTTCCCGGCGGCCCAAAAGGTAATCGGTCGACACACCGAAAAAATCCGCCAGAAGAACCAGTTTTTCGATTGTTGTGGAACGCGAGCCGCTCTCAATGGTGCTGATCGCTTTATGAGACAAGCCCACTGCTTCCCCAAGCTCTTTCTGGCTCAGTCCCCGCTGCTTCCGTAGCTCATATATTCTCTGTGAAAAAAAGGGCATGTAATCCATAGCTGCTCCTTGATATTTACCAATAAGTAGAGTGTTCTGCTTATTGGTAAATCTGTTGCTGATGAGGTGATTTTATGAATGTCCTTTTTGAACTGCTCTTCAACGCCTGGTGCGCCCCATACGATCCCAGGCAGGTGCCGGAGCATCTGCGGGGGGACCCGGTAAAGGCCTACGGCCAGTACGCCTTCCAGGAGGGCTTCCGGCTGGGCCTGGGGCTAGCGGTGAGTTCCCTGAGGGGCGGCGAGCTGGAGGAATTACGCTAGACCGGCCGGGCGAACTCCAGCCTGACCTCCCGCTTTTCCACGTCCGTCTCCGAGTAGGCGGTCAGGTCAAAGCCAATAAGGGCAAAGCCGTTTTTCCGGTAGAAGCGGATGGCCGGGTCGTTGCAGCTCTGGGTCTCCAGCACCAGGGACCTGGCCCCGGCGGCGCGGGCCTCCTCCACCGCCCGCTCCATCAGGGCCGACCCCACGCCAGCCCTGCGGCGGCCCTCCGCCACCCAGATATTGCTCACCCGCATTCGGTTGTTCCATTGCTCATGGCTCAGCTCCAGGAAGCCTAAATCCTCGCCGTCCATCCGGGCGGCAAAGAGCCGGGGCTCCTCCAGCCAGGGCTCCAGCAGCTTGTCCGTAAAGGATTTCTCCACGGGTTCCGGAAACGCCCGGCGCTGGAGGGTGAAGGCAAAGCCGTCCGTATCCTCCTGGCGGCAGATATCATAATAGTACGCCGTCTGATAGCGAAAGACAAGCTCTTTTCCACGGTAGGAGCTGTCCAGCCTGATGATCTCCATATTCTTTCCTCATAGGGAAGCAGGGGCGGGCGAAACCGCCCGCCCCTGCCGGTGATTCGATATCTTATACTTCAAAGTGAATCCGGCCTGAAGCAATGTTTCGCTCCGCGAAACGCTTGTACGCGCTTGCGCGCGCCCCGCTTTGCGGGGCCCCAGTGGGCGACGGCCAGATCGCTGTGGCAAGATACCAGACGATCAGACTTCAATTTGTTCCATCAAGAAGGCCTCGATCACGTCGCCCACTTTGATGTCCTGGAACTTCTCGAAGGTGATGCCGCACTCGTAGCCCTGGGCGACCTCCTTCACGCTGTCCTTGAAGCGCTGGAGGGAGGCGATGGCGCCGTCGTAGATGACGATGTTGTCCCGCAGCAGGCGCATCTGGGCGCCCCGCTGGACCTTGCCCTCGGTGACGTAGCAGCCTGCCACCATGCCCACGCCGGTGATGCGGAAGACGTTGCGCACCTCGGCCCGGCCCAGGTCCACCTCCTTGTACTTGGGGGCCAGCATACCCTTGATGGCGGCCTCCACCTCGTTGATGGCGTCGTAGATGACCCGGTACATCCGCATGTCCACATTGCTGCGGGCGGCGCTGTCCCGGGCGGCGGCGTCGGGGCGGACGTTGAAGCCCACGATGATGGCCTTGGAGGTGGCGGCCAGCATCACGTCGCTCTCGCTGATGGCGCCCACGCCGGAGTGGATCACCCGGACCCGGACCTCGTCGTTGCTCAGCTTCTCCAGGCTGCTCTTCACCGCCTCGGCGGAGCCCTGGACGTCGGCTTTGACGATGATGTTCAGGTCCTTGACCTCGCCGGCCTGGATCTGGCTGAACAGGTCCTCCAAGCTGACCTTCTGGATGGGGGCGTTGGCCTTGGCCTTTGCCTCCTCCTTCCGCTGCTCCACCAGCTCCCGGGCCAGACGCTCGTCGGCCACGGCGTTGAAGGTATTGCCCGCGCCGGGGACCTCGCTGAGACCCGTGATCTCCACAGGCACAGAGGGGCCGGCGTCTGTGAGGCGGCCGCCCTTGTCGTCCACCATGGCCCGGACACGGCCCACGGCGGTGCCGGCGATGATGATGTCCCCCTGGTGGAGGGTGCCGTTCTGGACCAGCAGAGTGGCCACGGGGCCCCGGCCCTTGTCCAGCCGGGCCTCGATGACGGTGCCCTGGGCCGCCCGGTTGGGGTTGGCCTTCAGCTCCGCCACCTCAGCGGTGAGGGTCACCATCTCCAGCAGGTTGTCGATGCCCATGCCGGTCTTGGCGGAGATGGGGCAGATGATGGTGTCGCCGCCCCACTCCTCGGCCACCAGGCCGTACTCGGTGAGCTGCTGCTTGATCCGCTCCGGGTTGGCCTCGGGTTTATCCATCTTGTTGATGGCCACGATGATGGGGATCTCGGCGGCCTTGGCGTGGTTGATGGACTCCACGGTCTGGGGCATAATGCCGTCCTCGGCGGCCACCACCAGGATGGCGATGTCCGTGACCATGGCGCCCCGGGCCCGCATGGAGGTGAAGGCCTCGTGGCCGGGGGTGTCCAGGAAGGTAATGGGCTTGCCGTTGATCTGTACCTGATAGGCGCCGATGTGCTGGGTGATGCCCCCGGCCTCGCCGGAGGCCACATGGGCGTTGCGGATATAGTCCAGCAGGGAGGTCTTGCCGTGGTCCACGTGGCCCATGACCACC
>NBJMC04203__coassemble_962_pt1 | contig 12934 bp, 22 predicted proteins | sample NBJMC04203__metabat2_high_PE_008 | metagenome-assembled genome bin NBJMC04203
CATCTTGATAATTTAGCGTAATTATGATAAAATACTATCAAGGAGGCTGATGTTATGAATATGATTAGACCCGTTTCTGATTTGAGAAATAATTTTGCTGACATTTCAAAGACTGTGCATGAAACCGCTCAACCTGTTTTTTTGACAAAGAATGGCTATGGTGATATGGTTGTTCTGAGCATGGAGGCATTTGAAAACCTGCAATTCGAGAGCGAGGTATATTTCAAGTTGCAGGAGGCTGAGAGAGAGGCCGAGCTGACGGATCAGCGCTATTCTTCTAAAGAGGTGCTGAAAGCGATGAAAGCCGCTATTGGAGGGGAACAGGTTGTATAAATTAGAGTATTTGCCTGTTGCCCGAAAAGATATGCTTGAGATCGTGCGGTATATCAGCGGGGAGCTGCAAAACCCGGATGCGGCGGATCGTTTGGCGGTGGAGCTGGTTGATGCAGCGGAGAGTGTGCTTACATTTCCGTATGCAACTCCGGCCTACCAGCCGATCCGTCCATTGAAACATGAATACCGGAAAATCCTGGTGCAAAATTATCTGATGTTTTATTGGGTGGACGAAGAGAAAAAGCTGGTAACAGTCGCTCGTGTAGTCTATGCAAAACGAGATTATGACCGGTTGTTGGAGTAATGGAAATAGGGAAGTTGGTTAAAATTACGCTGGAGATCGACGCAGAGCTGAAAGAACAGAGAGTAAAGATTACCTAGTGCGGCTCGCACTATAGGGACAAATGAGTAAGGGGCGTCCGAGAGGGCGCCCTTTTGCTATGCAATTTCATATGGTCAGACAAATACCCGCCAAGTGATTGGCGGGTATTTTTGTGCCCATATTCAAACCGAATCAAATATCAGACATCAAAATTCAGGAGGAAACACAAATGAGTAAGCACGGCCAGTACAGCTTCGCCATCGGCAAGGAAATGGACAGGAAGCTCGCCACCATTAAGAGCATCGCCCTGGGCATGTACGGCGGGAAGAACTGCAAGAAGCTCCAGCGCATCCACGTCGCCGTCACCGACCCTTACAACGTCAAGCATATCCGCATGGGGAACGCCCGTTGCCAGTGCGGCGGCCACACCTTTAGTGACCTGATGGGCGGTGCCAAGGTGGTCTGCCGCCACTGCGGCAAGGTGTACCTGAAGTCGGAGTTCGACGCCCTTCCCACCGGGGAACTGACCCCTGTGGAGCGTGAGGACCGGCACATCTTCTCCCTGCTCCTGGCGGGCGGGGACCTGCGGGAGGACAAGGAGCGGGACCTGCTGATCCTGAAGGACCGTTCAGGCATCCCTGAAGGGGATCTGCCCCTGGCTTACGGGGAGCACTTCGCCAGAACCTATCGGGATGCTCAGGTGGTCCGCACCACGCTGGCAGCCAAGCGGGAGGAGCGGCTGGCTCTGGTCCAGGCCCAGGCACTATCACTATAGAGGAGGGACAACATGGACGCCGTCATGGAATTTCTGTTTCAATTTACCCCGCGCGTGAATTTGTGCGTCGCCTTCGCCGTAATTCCGACGGCGCTCATGCTGGTTGTGGGCTTCACCGGCGAGGCGATCCGGGCGATGCGGGAGAACAAGAAAAGAAGAAGGAGGTGGTCACGGTGACCGTAAAGGAACTGCACGAGAAATTCGACCGCTGCTGCAAGGAGGGTATCCCTTTCGAGTACGAGTGTCTCTGGGACGGGTACGAGGCCGTCCGGCACACGGATCTGGGCTACTGTATGCTCATCAGCGAGGAGGACGCGGCGATGAAGGAGGCGCTGTATGGCGACGACCTGTGGTACGAGCTGGAGAGGGACGACGGCGAACCATTGTCGGACTACTACCACTACTACTGCCTGGAGCAGGACGGCTCGCTGTACGCGGTAAAGGACGTGTGACAGATCTGCCGGCGGAGGGGCTTGTTCCCAATTTCTCTCACACGATTTGAAATAATATCCCCTGTTTGCGGGTCACACCCGCCCGCCGGCGCCATTTTGAACAGGAAAGGAAAACGCCTATGGAGATCCCAGCGCCCTGGAGGGACCCGAACACGGACCCGCCGGAGGAATACACCGAGGTGATCGTCCAGCTGGAGACCGGCCGCGTGCGGACAGCTACCATGATGAAGGGCAGATGGAACACCCACGTCCCCATCGTGCTGTGGCAGCCCATGCCCAAACCGGTGAAGCTGGAGCGGAAGCCCCGTGGCATCGTGAAAAAGAAAAAATCTTAAACATCAGGGAGGACATATGATCCAGGAAGTCATGACCGTCCACAAGGCTCTGTGCGAGCTGAAGATGCTGGACAAGCGTATCAACGAATCCATTATGTCGGCGGAGTTCTGCCGGGCCAACAAGCACAGTAACGTGAAGATCGACGGCGGGACCATCGCGGAGTACGAGGCTGCCGCCGTGAGCAAGTACCAGTCCACCATGGACATGATCGTCCGCCGGGACGCCATCAAGCGGGCTGTGGTGGCCAGCAACGCCGCCACAGAGGTGACCATCGGCGGGAACCGGTACACGGTGGCGGACGCCGTGGAGCTGCGCCGCCATGGGCTGAGCTACCGCAGGACCCTGCTCCAGGCGATGACCCTCCAGCTCAAGCGGGTGCGGGGCACCATCGAGCAGAAGAACGGGGAGGAATTGACCCGCGCCGCCGACAAGATGGTGGAGGTCTACTACGGCCGCCAGACGGACGTGAAGGCCATCACGGAGGAGATGAAGGCCACCCGGGAGAAGTTCATCGAGGACAACACCTACGAGCTCCTGGACCCCATCCGGGTGGAGAACCGCATCCGGGAGCTGGACAAGGAGATCACCGCCTTTGAGACGGAGGTGGATTCCGCCCTCAGCGTGTCCAACGCCGTGACAGAGATCACGGTGTCCTACGAGACCGCCGGCGTACCCAACTAAGAAACCGTATCGCTTTGTCCCGAAAACCAGAACTATACCCGCTGTGCTGCAGCCCACCGGCACAGACAACAAAAATAATGGAGGGCTTCTATAAACAAAAATTGTTGAAGAAAAGACAGAATACAAATTTCTGTATGTAACTTCAACGCCTCGCGCATTTGTCAAGCGGTTAAGACGGCGGCCAAAAGCCGCAATCACAGGTTCGATTCCTGTATGCGCTCATGCTGGCGTTTTCTTGCACGGAAAGCTCACCGCTCAACGTTCAAGCATCACGCGTCACAGCTCAAGCGTCATCATCCGTCAAGCCTCACAGGTCAAAGCGCAACGCACAACGTTCGATCAAATCCCGGGTCAAAGGTTAAGGGGTGGGCATGTTGCCGCTGGTCAACCTCCGGGCAGGGGTAAAGCGAAACGAATCATACAACTCAATAGCGACAGAAAAACCGTTATACGGGGTCGGCCTCGCGCCGGCCCCACCTATTCAAAGCACAGCGTGAATTTCCACGAGAGGAGGACAGCAGATTGGATGATTCGACTTTGAGAGAACATCTGGAATATGGCCGTCGCATCAACTGCGAGACGGTGGAGGAGCGGTGCTTGGCAACCAACCTTCTTCTGGAAATGGGATACCGCCACGGTAACAGCGGGTATTCCAAAAAGTATTGTGATCCGTCAAACCAGGAACGGCTTTATATGTGCCCCTATGTTTGGAATGGCATGATCGAATATTGGGGAAGAAGCGACCCCAATGGCATCCCATTCGACGGGATCGCCCAGGTCCCCTCCGAGAGTATCCCACCCATGGACGATCTGATCTGAGAAGGAGGGACCATGCTGGTTTTTCTAATCATGAGTGTGGGCGGCGTCATCGTGTGTGTTATGGTCGCAGCCGTGGCATTTTCCTGTAACTGGAGCTGGTACCACGGCGCCTGCTCTGCGCTGCGAAAACGTATGAGGCATCAAACAATCAGGTTCTCTCTGCTCCGTTTGTTCATAAGGCTCGTGGGAGAGAATGGCATCGACCTCGGGTTTCGTGTGGACGAGGATCTCTGTGGCCTGCACGCCGTGCTGGTCTACCGGGCGACAGACGGGCGGGATGTGCTGATAGATGTTCCCTATCCGGTCTATCTCCGGGCCAAATGGGCATTGGGCCGGGCAATGAAACGTTCGTCGTTGGCGTGCGATTACATCCTCTCAGACGTGCAGGCGAAAATCGAGGACCACATCGACCGCAGCCAAACGGCTATAGAGTCCGCCGTTCACATCCAGCGGGAGGCCGCCCAGCGCCTGTTGAATGAAGCTTCTCCCTTCGAGAAGGACTATATCCGCTCACAGATCGACATTATGCTTTGACCACGGAAGGAGGTATCCATATGAATTTCCGAGAATTCATCTGTCTGGACAGCCACGACCGAGACCGAAAGACCGGCAAGATGGTAGAGCATCGTGAGAAGTACCGCCGTATCATCGAGAAGCTAGGCGGCATAAGCGCCATCCAACCATACATCCCCTACTCAGTGGAAGAGCTCCGCGAGGCATACAAAAAGGATGCGTATTTCAATTCGCTGAGCATGAGAAACTGGGACATCGCTTCGGGCTTCTGGACTTCACTGGGGAATTGTGAAAGGATCCACGGCGCTCCGATCCTGCGGCTCTATGCCCGCCACGGCGTGACTTCGCTCAGCAATGCCGAGAGCGTCTGCGTGCTGAAGGAAGCCGCCAGACTGTTGGTGGAGGCGGCGGAGGCGCCGCCGGATATGACAGATCTACTGTGAGGTGAAGAAAGTTGGGTTTGTATCAAGTGGGCGACCGGGTGATCGTCAGAAACGATTTGAACCAAATCGAGAGGTATTACATGAGTGGTTCAAGAGAAGTATCGGACATTGCGACGAGAGACATGGTAGCGCTACGTGGCCAAGTCGTCATGATTTCCGAGATCTGTTCTAGCGGCAAATACCGTGTGCGGGAACTGCAGCTACGTTTCTGGACGGACGGAATGTTCGAGGGGCTGCACATCGGCGACATCCCGGCCCTGGACGGTCTGATTTGAGGAGGCAGTGCTATGATCATCTGTTCGCTGGTCCTCACGCTGATGGGGATCTATTTATACATACGGAGCAGGGAGGAGGACGACCGCGACGCCGCCTTCACCGGGGCCGCCGTGTTTCTCGCCGGCCTGGCCGGCGTTCTTCTGGGCTTTTTGTGGCCGGTAGCGGCGATGGGCTGCCTGCTTTAAAAAGGAAATGGGCCTTTAGCTCAGATGGTAGAGCAGCCGGCTCATAACCGGTCAGTCCCGGGTTCAAGTCCCTGAAGGCCCACCACCGCTCCCTTGTCATTGGGGGAGCGGCCTCCTGACTACCGCCGCCGGTCCGCCGGCGGCGGTAGGTTCCGAGAGAAAGGAAACGAGAATGGAGTACAAATTTCATAAAGGCGACCGCGTGGTTGTGGTTGATACCACCGCGGGAGCCCACGACATGGAGCCCCATTGGCTTGGCGAGAAGGGAGTCGTGTTGTCCGTGGATTGTAGTGTCCGCCCTGATGACGACTTTGTCTGTTTGGTTCAGTTTGACAGCGGCATTACATGGTGGTGCTGCGAGGCGGCGCTCGACTGCGCGACGCTGCCGGACATCGCCGACCTGATCTGAAATAAGAAAGGAGCAGCCTATGGATTTCGAGCTGATGAACCTCGCGACTGGAAAGATCTTCCATAAAACGGTCCTGCCCGTGTCGAAGGCCCTAGGATTTCTCCACCGGGCCCAGTATTCCCGCAAGATCCTGGTGCTGAACTACCGCTACCATCAAGCGAGCGAGGAGGCGTTATCGTGAATAAATTCCAAATTGGCGACCGTGTGGAGTGCCACTACGGCAGCGGCGATTGGGACGGAGAGCTTGGCACGGTGGTGTATGTGCAAGAAAATGGAAGAGGCTCCATCGCGGTGGAGCTGGATTCCTATGACGAGAGCAAACATACCTGTGACGGGTGGGCAAAGGCTGGCCACGGCTGGTGGTACTCGCCTTCCGAACTCATTTTGATCTACGACAGAGCGCTGCCCAGCCTGGAGGACCTGATATGAAGCTGCACGATGGAGATCTTGTGAGGGTCCGCCCGGGGCAAAGGTGGGAGGGCGAGACCGGAATGGTGATCCGTGCCGGCCAGAGCAGCTATGGCGTGGCGTTTGACCGGTATGAATCTGGCCGCCACAATTGCGAGGGCCGTGTCGAAACTGGCCATGGCTGGTGGTATTTCAAAGAAGACGATGTGGAGGTGCTTGTGCCAAGCGAGACCGGCATCGATATGGGAGACCTGATCTGAAGCCTCTCCGGAAACGGAGAGGCTTTCCCATGCCCACAAGTCCTGACCTCCCCGTGGTGTGGGCGGGTAACGCCAATAGGACACAACATCATTTCGCGGCACTGACCGCAACAATTTAAGGAGGAACACAAAATGAACGTCAAGGTCGTAGGCAACAATGTCATCATCACCACCGTCGTCAGCCTGGAGGATCTGAAGGAGCTGAACAAGCGGAAGCCCGAGGCCCTGGTCCTGACCGAGAAGAACGGCGACAAGGTCAAGGAGATCTTCCGTGTGGGTGTGGGCGAGAGTTCCCTCTCCACCTACGGCGCCGCCTTCAGCGGCAACACCAACACCGAGCCCAAGTTGGCCATGCTGACCCTGGACATCTCTGGCAAGCCTGCTGAGATGGATGTCAAGGAGTACATCGCCGACAATTATGGCGCCGCTATCCTGAAGTTGAGCCGTGTGGAGGAGCAGTTCCTGCCCGCCCTGGAGGCCGCCGCCTCTGAACGGGAGACCATCTCCGGCATGATTTCCGTGGAGCTGTAAGGGACACAGCCGCCTCTGGCGCGCCGGGGGAGCGCACCGCTCCAGCCGCGCCCCGCGGAGGAAGCTCCGCCCGCCTGTAAACCGGCCCCGGCGGGGACAGGCTCTTTGAACTGACCAACAAAAAATATATGAATAGAAAGGATACATCACTATGATCAGCGTTTCTTACACCAACAACATCGAGCGCCACGAGCCCCGCATCATCGACGAGTACACCACCACCCCCAAGCAGTTCGTGGAGCAGGCGGGCGTCCGCCTGGGCAACTACGACCTGCAGATCAACGGCGTGCCCCTGAGCCGCGGCGAGATCAATGACACCTTCGAGACCATTATCCAGCGGGAGGGCTTCGATAAGAGCCTGGACTTCTATCTGGCCGGCGTCAAGCCCTCCATCGGCGGCTGATCCGGGAAGGGACCCACGCCGGGACCGGTGAAACCGCCGCTCCCGGCGTAACTTACAAAACCATATGAACTGAAGGGAGTTACTCAATCATGATCACGCGCTCCATTGAAGAAGTCAAGCTGTCGTCCGCCATCGCGGACGAGCTCCTCCCCAGCATCACCGGGGACGGCTTCCGTGGGGACAACAGTTGGCTTGCGACGATGCGAGCGCTGCTCCCCTCCCGTCTGCCTGACGGGGCAAAAGTACAGCTGAAGCTGCTTGTTAAGGAAACGCCGTCGAAGAAGAGCCGCGCCGCGCGGCTGGAGTATTACCTGGACGGCGTGGACACAGAATCGCCCTATACCATCACCGTGGTGGATGTCAAGCCCACCACAGAGGACATGGCCAAGGTGGTGGACGCCTTCCGCCACCTGGGGATCGCCAACCATGAATTTGCCGCGGCGGTCTACGAGCGCCTCCACTCCGGGGAATACCCGCTGTCCGTCCTGGTCTACTCCGACCACGACAGGGCCAACACGGTCGTCCTGGTGGAGCGGCTGAACTACACCGTGTGGCATGTCCTCCAGGGCCTCATGCGGAAGGGCATGTTCAAGCATCTCTTTGAGGAAAAGCCCTGTACAGAGCAGGAGACCCGTCTGCTCCAGGCTCTGGCCGGTCCCGGGGACGGCTATGACACTTACGTCTCTCTGATGGAGGAATTCGCCGCCCCCTACGATTTCCGCTCCGCGGCGATCCGCCGGGCGGTGACGGCCATGGCGTCCAAGGCCCGGGAGGCCAGGATCAAGAGGGCGGAGCAGGTGGTTAAAAACGCCACCGACAGCATCGAGCAGTACCGCAAGGAGATCTACCGGCTGCTCAGCACCCGTACCGACGCCCAGGAGCGGCTGGCGGGAATGCGGCTCAGCCAGGAGCAGGACGCCGTTGGGAAGGAGCTGTCCGACTTCTTCCTGGCAAACCGCCGGCTTTTGATGACGGGCCAGGACGGCAGCTCCCTGACCTACTGGGTCAAGACGCATCTGTCCTACTGGGATGACAGGTCCGCTCCCACCTACCTCGCCTCCCACTCCTCCTACCTCTACAGCGGAGTGGAATCCGCCGGCCTGGATCGAGAGAAGTGGGAGCGTATGCTGCGGGATATCTTCATCGACCGGAAGGTCCGCGTCCGTATGTGTGCCGCCTACACGCTGAAGATCTCCGACAGCGAGACGGGGATCGAGATCGCCCAGGAAGCCGAGCGCCCGGCGGAGCTGAAGGATTACCTCAAGAACCCCCACTCCATGTACTACAACTGCTGGGGCTCCCACATCAACAACGTCACCGAGGCGTTGGAGCAGTCCGACTTTGTGGGCGCGATCTCCGCCACCATCGCCGCGGCATCCCAGCTGACGCTGGGCGACGCCTCCGCGGGCAAGTTCTCCCGCTGGCTGGCGGAAAATGAGGAGAAATGCATCGAGTTGCCTGACGGCCGGTGCATGACCTGCCGGGAATATCTTGACACACTGTAAGAAGGGAAAGGGAAATGATCATGAAAAATATGAGGCTCCACGACGACGCCATCGCGTTTCTCCGCAACGTCCGGCTGATGGACGGGAAGATCGAGGACAGGGACATGGGATCGATCCCCCTGCCCAAGGACGCGCCCCAGCGGGCGGAGATCCTGATCAAGCCCATGGCCTACGCTAAGATGATCGCCCTGATCCAGTCCTTCTCCACGGAGATCGGCTGGCACGGCATCTGCAAGCGGAGCGCGGAAAAGGACAACGTCTTCACCATCGAGGACGTTTTCGTCTATCCCCAGATCGTCACCGGTACTAACATCTCCACCGATGAGGCGGCCCAGGATGCTTGGAACCGCTCCTTCAGCGACGAGGACTTCAAGAACCTGCGCTTCCACGGCCACAGCCACGTGAATATGAGTGTGTTCTCCTCGGGTACGGACGACGACCTGCAGCGGGACATCATCAACATGCTCACCGGCGACAAGTTCTACCTGTTCTTCATCATGAACAAGCGCATGGACCTGTTCGTCCGCCTCTACGACGCGAAATATTCCGTCATGTACGAGACAAAGGACTGCGATGTGCGCCTTGACGGGGAGGGCTGCGACCTGAACGCCTTCCTGGAGGACGCCAAGGACAAGGTGAAGGAGCGGTATACGCCCTCCGTCATCCGCCCCTCCGCCGGAACCTACGCCAATCCCCCCGCTGGAAGCTATCCCTCCTACTCCTCCAATCAGAAGCCGGTGGGGAAGGAGAACGGCAGGGAGACCTGGAAGAAGGACGATAAGGCCGGGAAGGGCAAGGGGGAGAAGCAGGGCAAGGGCAAGTACGGCGGCAAGGACTACGGCCGCTGGGGTCACACCGCCTCCGACTGGGAGAGCTATCCCTACGGCTGGTATGACGACCTTGGAAATTGGCATGAATTGAGAGGTAGCTGCTGATGAATTTGATTAAGATGGACGGATTTTTCCACCCGTCCCAGGCGAAGGGGGCGGTCCACGTCATCGGGTGTGGGGCGGTGGGCAGCTCCATCGCCTTCATCCTGGCCCACTGCGGCGTGACGAATTTCGTTTTATACGACGACGACACGGTGGAGAGCCACAACATCGCCAACCAGATGTTCCGGGAGAAGGATATCGGACGGCCCAAGGTGGAGGCCCTCCGGGATATCCTGGTGGAGATCAATCCGGAGATTGCCGATGAGATCCGGATCGTCAACGGGAAGTATGTGGACCAGCCCCTGTCCGGCTACGTGTTCCTCTGCGTGGACAGCGTCGCCGTCCGGAAAGCCGTCGCCCAGTCCCAGCAGTACAACCCGGAGATCCTCACCCTCTCCGACGTCCGTTTGGGATTGACGGATTCCCAGCACTATCTGGTGAATTGGCGTGACCCGAAGGAGGTCCGCCGGTTCCTGAAGACCATGGATTTCACCGACGAGGACGCGAAGGCATTGACGCCCCACACGGCCTGCAATGTCATGCTCTCCGTGTGCACCTCCGTGTTCGCCATCTGTTCCCTGGCGGTGAGCAACTGGATGCGGTTCATCCGCACCGAGGGGAAGGACAAGAAGAGCACGGTGCTCCTGGACGTGGACACCATGATGCTCAGCGCGTTCTAAAATAAACAATTTGTTGTGATGTTGTATACGGCAAAACTGCCCCGTGGCAGCCAACGCCGGCTCCTTGGCAAAGCCGGGAGCACAGCTTCGCTGAAAAAGAGGACCCGGGAGCCCGCAGCCGAAGCAGGCCGTCCAGGCGCTGATCGCCTGCCAGAGTGCGCCAAGTGATGGGAAAGAAACCATACGAACCCACTGTTCACCCCGAAATCCAGTCCATCACCCGAGTTCCGAGACTCTCAACGCGGAGAAATAAAACTACGACGATCGACTCCAGATCCAATTAAAACCTGGATATGATCACCTGAGAACATCACGACGCCCATGAGAAAGGAGGAACCACCATGCCGTATATGACGGCAAAGCAGTCGCCCCGGTACCACCAGGTCACCATGGAGGACATCCTCTTCGGCGACGCCGACCCCTTCGCCAAACCCGCCAAGCCATGGCGTGAGCGGATCGACCAGGGCGCGACCAGAACCTGGTATGCGGAGGTCGTGCCTGATACCTGGTATCAAAAATTTAACGCCGTGGCGGCCATCGACCGCCTGGAGAAGTTCGCCGTCCAGTTCGCCCCCCTCTACGAGGCGGACCGCTGGGGCCTCTACGACCACTGGACGGTCCCCAAGCGAAACGGCGGCAGGCGGCCCATCGACGCGCCGAAGCCGGAGCTTGAAGTGGCCCTGCGGACGCTGAAGGCCATCCTGGAGACGGACTTCGGGGCGCTCCACCACACCAGCGCCTTCGCCTATGTAAAGGGGAGATGCACCCTGGACGCCGCACGGAAGCACCAGCAGAACGAATCCCGCTGGTTCCTCCACACGGACTTCTCCAACTTCTTCGGCAGCACCACGCTGACCTTTGTGGTGGAGATGCTCGCCAGGATCTGGCCCTTCAGCGAGGTCTGCCGGTATCCCAGAGGCAAGGAGGCTCTGGAGAAGGCGCTGGACCTGTGCTTCCTCCGGGGCGGCCTGCCCCAGGGAACGCCCATCAGCCCCCTCATCACCAACCTGATGATGGTGCCCATCGACTTCAAGCTCGCCGGCTCCCTCCGGGATTTTGAGAGGAACCGGTACATCTACACCCGGTATGCCGACGACATCTACATCTCCTCCCGGTACGACTTCGATCCCCGCCGGCTGACGCGGCACATCAACAGCGTTCTGGAGGAGTTCCACGCCCCCTTCCGGCTGAACCCGGAGAAAACCCGGTACAACTCCCGGGCGGGAAGAAATTACATTTTGGGCGTAAAACTCAACAAGGACAACAATATCTCTATCGGCTACGAGCGGAAGAAAGCCTTCCGCTCCTGGCTGAACAACTACCTCTCCGACCGGAAGGAGTCCATCCCCACCCCGGCGGAGGAGCTCTACAAGCTGGGCGGTTACATCTCCTACTACCGCTCCATCGAACCGGAGTGGGTGGACGCGATCCTGGACAGCTACGGCAAACGGTTCGGGGTGGACGTCAACGCCTGCATCAAGGAGGATCTGGCGGCCTAGCCGCCGCAATATAGCGAGAAAGAGAGAGGACAGGGCTGGTATATTTGTCCGTTTGCGACTACCCAAACGGCAAAACTTCTCGGCAAAGCCAGAAGTACCGCTCCGCCAGAAAAGGAAACCTCCGGGGACGCCAAACGACTGACCCGGGAGAGCCCTGCGCGCATCGCAAAATCACGGGTGAGAACGATAGTAGGCGCAAAATTCCAGGAAAAAGTGCGGAGAATCACCCGAAATATAGTAATAATCAAAACCCAAAACACTTCGAGCAGCCAGTCACGAGAGTCGTCTGAAGGAAGACGAACCGCAGCTCCGGCGCTGCACGACTCCACACAGCGGCCCTGTCCCTCTCTTCCCAACAAATACGAAACAGCTCACAATGCAGATGGCCGGTATCCGTACCGGCGCGGTCAGCTCAAAGCGGCCGAACAAAATTGCCAGATAAAATTTCTTGCTTCACAAGCAAGAAAGACGGTGAGCTTCGGAGAGAAGCTTCAGTGCTCGCTTGCCTCGGCAGCCCGGCCGGAAAGCACACTTTCCGAGCCAGGGCGGCCGCGGCCACTGCGCGCTGAAGTTCCCCTCCGGCTCACGCTTTCGACCGTTTTGGATCCAAGATCCGAAACGCTCTCAAGGATTGTGGGCATATATCAACGTCAATCTGAGGAGGTCTCAATGAAAAAGAAATGGAAATTCAATAAGAAAACCGCCTGTGGGGCGGCTCGGGTTCTCTCCCTGGTGGTCACGCTGTTTGTCCTCCAGTGGACATGCGATATCGGCCTGCCCGGCGGGATCCTGGTGGGGCTGACCTGTGTTGTCTGGGCCCTCTCCGCCGATATTGAGCACGACGAGGCATGTTAGGGAGGAAAATAAGATCATAGCTTTGATATAGGGGGTAGATATATTATGAACAAAGAAATAATCTCGCTGATGAAGCGTCGTGTTGACGAGCTGACCAATGATGAGATTATCGCCATCCGTGACTATTGTAACCAGAAGATTGAGCGTTTCAGCGAGCCAGACCGTCCGGTTCGTCAAGAAATTGCTGGCGCAATGATACGCCACATGATAAAAATGGCGGGAGGCTAAACATGGTTGAGATTATGCAGGCAATCAAATATCTATAAAACAATTCTTTGCTTGCTGAAAATTGTGATGAATTAGGTTGTATTTATCCT
>NBJMC04203__coassemble_1012_pt1 | contig 12539 bp, 11 predicted proteins | sample NBJMC04203__metabat2_high_PE_008 | metagenome-assembled genome bin NBJMC04203
TGCCTACTTTTCCCACGAGGGAAAAGTAGGTCGGGGTGTGGGGCCGAAGGCCCCACTAAAAAATGAAAGAGGTGCGGGGGCGGAGCCCCCGAAAAATATCACTGCCTGCTGAATTGATAAAGCTCACACTTCAGCATCCCGTTGTAGACCTTCCGCTTTTTATCGGCCCTGCGGCCGAAGAACCGCTCGAACTCCGGGTGGCTGGTGAGGACCAGCACCCGCCACTTGGGGGGCACGTTCCGGTAGACCTGGCCAAAGGCCCGGTACAGGGCCTCCGCCTCCTCCTTCTCCCCCAGCCGCTCGCCGTAGGGCGGGTTGGTGACGATCTGGCCGTACTCCCCCTGACAGCGGAGGGTCCGCATGTCCGCCCGCTCGAAGCGGACCACATCCTCCACCCCGGCCTTCACGGCGTTGGACTGGGCGATGGACACGGCCCTGGGGTCGATGTCCCCGCCCCAGATGTCGTAGGCGCCGTCAAACTCCTTGTCCATGGCCTCCCCGGCGGCGTCCACCCACAGGCGGCTGGGCAGGCACTTCCACCGCTGGGCGTCGAAGGACCGGTCCAGGCCGGGGGCCCGGTTCTTGGCGATGAGGGCCGCCTCGATGGCGATGGTGCCGGACCCGCAGAAGGGGTCCCGGAAGGGGTCCCGGCCCCGGTAGCGGCTGAGGGTGACCATGGCGGCGGCCAGGGTTTCCCGCAGGGGGGCCGCCACCCCCACCGCCCGGTAGCCCCGCTTGTGGAGCCCCGGCCCGGTGGTGTCCAGGTACAGGCTGCACTGGTCGTGGAGGATGGCGAACTGGATCTGGTACTTCTCCCCGGTCTCCGGCAGCCGCTCCAGGCCGTAGACCCGGCCCAGCCGCTCCGCCGCCGCCTTCTTGACGATCTTCTGGCAGTCGGGGACGGAGTGGAGCTGGGAACTCAGGGCGTGGCCCTTCACCGGGAACTGTCCGTCCCGGGGGATGAAGTCCTCCCAGGCGACGTCCCGGACGGCCTGGAACAGGGCCTCGAAGCTCCGCGCGGGGAACTGGCCCAGCAGCAAAAGCACCCGCTCCCCGCACCGCAGGTTCAGGTTCAGCCGGGGAATATCCCCCAGGGTTCCCCGGCAGAGCACCCGACCCGTCTCCGCCCGCACATTCTCCAGCCCCAGCCGGCGAAGCTCATCCCCCACCAGGCCCTCCAGGCCGAACAGACACGGAACCGCAAAATCCGGCATCGCGCCACCTCCTTGATCGCGTCATATCTCACCCCGCAGTATAGCAGACGCCGCGGGGAAAGGCAATGGGGACCCGGGGAGACGGGAATAAGATCCACAATAATCTTGACGTTTTTTTGACAAACTGAGGTGGAAATGGAGTGCGTGGTATGGTATACTGAATAAAACCGCTGGTCGGACCGAGCCCGGCGGGTGTGTATGGAAAAAGAAGGAGGAACCGCTATGCAGTTTGTGCTCATCGCCATCGCAGTGATCATCATTATCCTGCTGGTGACCAACATCCATGTGGTCCAGCAGTCCCGTGCCTTTGTGGTGGAGCGCCTGGGGGGCTACCACGCCACCTGGGGCGTGGGGCTTCATGTAAAGGTGCCCATTCTGGACCGTATCGCCAAGCGGGTGAGCCTGAAGGAGCAGGTCGTCGATTTCGCTCCCCAGCCCGTCATCACCAAGGACAACGTCACCATGCAGATTGACACGGTGATCTACTTCCAGATCGTGGACCCCAAGCTCTACACCTATGGGGTGGAGCAGCCCCTCAGCGCCATTGAGAACCTGACGGCCACCACCCTCCGGAACATCATCGGCGACCTGGAGCTGGACCAGTCCCTCACCAGCCGGGACCACATCAACACCCAGATGCGGGCCATTCTGGACGAGGCCACGGACCCCTGGGGCATCAAGGTCAACCGGGTGGAGCTGAAGAACATCATGCCCCCCAAGGATATTCAGGAGTCCATGGAGAAGCAGATGCGGGCCGAGCGCGAGCGCCGGGAGGCCATCCTGCAGGCTGAGGGCCAAAAGCAGAGCCAGATCCTGGTGGCCGAGGGCGAGAAGCAGTCCGCCATCCTCCGGGCCGACGCCGCCAAACAGGCGGCCATCCTGGAGGCGGAGGGCAAAGCCCAGGCCATTTTGAAGGTCCAGCAGGCCACCGCCGATGCCCTGAGGCTGCTCAATGAGGCGGCCCCCAACGACCAGGTGGTGAAGCTCAAGGCCCTGGAGGCCTTCCAGGCCGCCGCCGACGGCCGGGCCACCAAGATCATCATTCCCAGCGAGATCCAGTCCCTGGCGGGGCTGGCCGCGGGCATCGAGGCCCTGGTGGAGCCGGAGAAGAGGGAGAAGTAAGGGCGCGAAATATCCGGCCCCGCCATCGGCGGGGCCGGTTTTTAACGGACATGATCCAAGGAGGAGAACTTTCATGGCACAGAAGAGGATCGAGGCCTGCCTGGTCTGCGGCGAGCCCCTGGTGTACTATGAGTCCGCTCGGGAGATGACCTGCGTCTACTGCGGCAGGCCCTTCCCCAGCAACGCCGCCTGCGAGGCGGGCCACTTTGTCTGCGACGCCTGCCACAGCCGGAAGGCGGTGGAGAACATCCTGGCCTATTGCGGGTCCTGTGAGAGCCGGGACCCCGTCGCCATCGCCAAGGCCCTGATGGCGGACCCCTTCGTCCACATGCACGGCCCGGAGCACCACGTGCTGGTGGGGGCCGCCCTGCTGACGGCCTACCGCAACAGCGGCGGCCAGGTGGACCTCTCCTCCGCCCTGGCGGAGCTGGCCCGGCGGGGGGAGCAGGTTCCCGGCGGGGCTTGCGGCTTCTGGGGCTGCTGCGGGGCGGCGGTCAGCGCGGGGATCTTTTTCAGCGTGGCCGCCGGGGCCACGCCCCTGGCCGGGGAGAGCTGGGGCCTGGCCAACCGGGCCACCGCCGCCGCCCTCCAGGCCATCGGGGACATCGGCGGCCCCCGCTGCTGCAAGCGGGACTCGTTCACCGCCATCCTCCAGGCGGCGGATCTGTGCCGCCGGGAGCTGGGGGTGGACATGGACCTGCCGGAGCGTGTGGTCTGCGGCTTCTTTCCCCAGAACCGGGAGTGCCTGGGCCCCCGCTGCCCCTACCACCCGGCTGAAAAGAAACAAGATTGACGGTGCGGCGGCACATTTCTCATGCCGCCGCGTCTTACTAAGCAGAGGGGAGGAGACGATATGACGAGAACGCCGCTGCTGGCCCTGTACAGCCTGGCCCACTTCTGGGTGGACCTGAGCTGCGCGCTGCTGGCCTTCCGGAGCCTGTCCGCCTCGCCGGACTTCGCCCTGTGCCTGCTGCTCTACAACTTCTGCGCCTTCGCCCTCCAGATGCCCCTGGGGCTCCTGGCGGACCGGCTGGACCGGAACGGGGCGGTGGCCGCCGCCGGCTGCGCCCTGGTGGCCCTGGCCTACGCCGTCCCCCTGCCCCTGGCGGCTGCTGTCACGGCGGGGGTGGGCAACGCCCTGTTCCACCTAGGGGGCGGCATCGACACGCTGAACACCGGCCTGGACCGCTCCGCCGCCCTGGGGATCTTCGTTTCCCCGGGGGCGGTGGGGTTGTATGTGGGCACCCTCTGGGGCGGGGGAGCGGCGGTCAGCGCCCTGCTGCCGCCGACGGGACTCCTGGCCCTGGGGGGCGGTATCCTGCTCCTGTGCCGGAGGACCTTCGGCTCCCTGCGCTCCGGGAACGCCCCGGTGGAGGCGGAGCCGGCGGGGGGCAGCTGGCTGCCCCTGGTCCCCCTGTTCCTGGTGGTGGTCCTCCGCTCCTACATGGGGGCCAACCAGGCTTTTGTCTGGAAAAGCCAGGGCCAGTGGGCCCTGGTCCTCACCCTGGCGCTGGCCCTGGGGAAGGCCGGGGGCGGCCTCCTGTCCGACCGGCTGGGGCCCCGGCGGGCCGCCGGCGGGTCCCTCCTGCTGGCGGTGGCCCTCTACCTGCTCTCCGACCTGCCCCTGGCGGGGACGGCGGCGGTGTTCCTCTTCAACATGACCATGCCCCTCACCCTGTGGGCGGCGGCCCGGGCCCTGCCGGGGGCCAGAGGGTTCTCCTTCGGCCTGCTGACCTTCGGCCTCTTCGTGGGCTGCCTGCCCTCCTTCCTGGGCTGGCCCAGCCTCCTCACCGGACCCTGGGCCTATGCCGCCGCGGCCCTCCTGTCCCTGGCCCTGCTGTGGCGGCCCATGGGAAAGGAGGCGGCGCTGTGCTGACGGTCCTGGCGGGATCTCTGGCCCTGACCCTGGTGCTGGAGGAGCTGTTCGCCCTCCTGTGGGGCCTCCGGGGCCGGCGGGAGCTGACAGTAGTGGCCCTGGTGAACGTCCTCACCAACCCGCCGGTGGTGCTCCTCTACCACACCGCCGTGGGGCTCTGGGGCTGGCCCGCCGCTTCGGTGACCATCCTGCTGGAGGGCGCCGCCGTGGCGGTGGAGTGGCGGTGCTACCGCCTGTGCTCCGATCAGCTCCGGCGTCCCCTCCTCTTCGCCCTCCTGGCCAACCTGTTCTCCTACGGGGCCGGGTGCGTGATCAACCTGCTGTAACACGGTATACATTCTTTTTCTTGTAAGAAAAAGAATCAAAAAGAACTTTTGCGCGAAACTCCGTTTCGCGTGGGGAAGGAGTTGAACATGAAAAAGCTGGTGACCTCGATTTTGGCCGTGGCGGCGGCTCTGGGGCTGACCGCCGTGGCGTTTGCCGATACGATCTCCGTATCTCCGGGTGAGGCGGCGCTGGAGCTGGGCGGGGGGATACTGCCCTGGGCGCTGGTGGCGGTACTGGTGGCCGTGACGGTCCTGCTGCTGCGGAAATTTCGGAAAAAGTGAGGTGCGGACCGTGAGAAAGCTTTTGACCTGCTGCTGCGCACTGGCCCTGGCATTGTCCCTGGCGGCCCCCGCCCGGGCGGACGTGCTCTGGGAGCCGAACAACAGCTTCTATGAGCGGCACGCGGACGAGTGCCAGTACCTGGGGCGGAGTTTCTACGCCAACGGGGCGGAGGGCTATATCACACTCTGGGACGCCCCGGGAGGTTATCTGGTGAAGGGTCAGTTCTCAAACGGCTTCATCCTCTGGGTCTATTACCAGTTTGAGGACTGGGTCTACGCCGTGGTCTGGGGGGACGAGGGGGAGATCTCCGGTTGGGCGCCTATAGAGGATTTCGCGCTGGAGTATGACCATCTCTCCTTTGCGGAGGAATACGCCGACGCGATCTATCCCTACTGTGGGCAGTTTGCGGACTACGACGGCGACGCGGAGGAGATCGTCTTTTACGAGTATCCCGGCGCGCCGGAGAGCAAGGACGTCCGGGAGGCCGCCTGGGGTCTGGACGAGCTTATCGGCCGGGGCGGGGACAGCTACATCCAGTCGGTCTTTGTGGATGAGGCAGGTTTGACATGGGGATTTGTGGGCTATCTCTACGGCCGGATCAACGGCTGGTTCTGCCTGGATGAGCCCGGCGGGACGGACTTCCCCGTCCGGGAGGTGGAGGTTCCGGAGCTGATCCCCGCCCAGGCGCCCCGCCTTCCCGCCATGGCTTACGTGTCCTACGCCCTGGTGGCGGCGGTGGTGATCGTCACCGCAGTTCTTTTGGCTGTGTTCTTCCGCAAGAAGCGCGGGCGCTGAAACATCGAAAATACAGCACCCCGCCGGGATACATCTCCCGGCGGGCGGCACTATATGACTTAGCCCATGCGAAACGGAGTTTCGCATAAAGTTTTCTTTTGATACTTTTCTTTTTTAAAAGAAAAGTATGTAGACCATTGTTCCGGCCTCCTGGTGAGCTGCGGGAAATTCTCCTCTTCACAAGGGGAAATGCTGGGTGTATAATATTGAGACACAGAGTACAGCTAGAGAGCCGCCGGTCCGGCGGCGGGAAAGGAGTGTCTCAAGGTTGAGCCATCAGCCGCGGAGCCGGGAGGAAAAGCAGCAGCTCTCCATGATCGAGGGTTCCATCTGGCGGTCCATGATCGCTTTCGCCGTCCCCATTTTCTTAGGCAACCTCTTCCAGCAGTTCTACAACGCCGCCGACGCCCTCATCGTCGGCAACTTCATCGGCAAGGAGGCCCTGGCCGCCGTCAGCTCCTCCAGCAACCTGATCTTCATGTTCACCGGCTTCCTCAACGGCGTGGCCATGGGCGCCGGCGTGCTGATCGCCCGGTTCTACGGGGCAAAAAGCTATGACCGGCTGCGGACCGCCGTCCACACGGCCCTGACCTTCGGCTTCATCGCCGGGGTGATCCTCTCCGTCATCGGCGTGGTCCTCTCCCCCCAGATCCTGCGGTGGATGGGAACGCCGGAGAACGTGCTGCCCAGCTCCATCGACTACTTCCGCACCTACTTTTACGGCAGCACAGCGGTGTTTATCTACAATATCGCCACCGGCGTGCTCCAGGCGGTGGGGGACAGCCGCCGGCCTCTGTATTACCTGGTCACAGCCTCCGCCGTCAACGTGGCGCTGGACCTGCTGTTTGTGGCGGTGTTCCACTGGGGGGTGGGCTCCGCCGCCGCGGCCACGGTGATCTCCCAGGTGGTCTCCATGGTACTGGTTCTGTGCCGCCTCCTCCGACCCGGCCAGGTCTACCAGGTCCAGGTCAGGCGCCTGGGAATCGAAAAGGACACCCTCAAGCAGATCATTCGCTTCGGCCTGCCCTCCGGTATCCAGAACTCCGTCATCAGCCTGGCCAACGTCATCGTTCAGAGCAACATCAACGCCTTCGGAGACAACGCCATGGCGGGCTGCGGCTCCTACTCCCGGATCGAGGGTTTCGCCTTCCTCCCTGTCACCTGCTTCTCCATGGCTCTGGCCACCTTTGTCAGCCAGAACCTGGGGGCCCGGCAGGTGGACCGGGTGAAGGAGGGAGCACGGTTCGGCATCCTGTGCTCCACCATCCTGGCGGAGGTCATCGGCCTGGTGATCTGGCTGGGGGCCCCGCAGCTCATCGGCCTGTTCAACAGCGACCCGGAGGTGCTGGCCTACGGGGTGCGCCAGGCCAGGACCATCGCCTTTTTTTACTGCTTTCTGGCTTTTGACCACTGCAGCGCCGGCATCCTCCGGGGCGCGGGCCGGGCCACGGTGCCCATGCTCATCATGCTGGTGTGCTGGTGCCTGATCCGGGTGGCCTATATCTCCGCCATGGTCCCGATTGTCGGGGACATTCTGGTGGTATTCACCGCCTATCCCGTCACCTGGGTTCTGGCCGCGGTGTGCTTTGTGATCTACCTGCTGAAGGTGGACTGGCTCCAGAGCGCGGACCGCCAGCTGGCGGGGCTGGGGATGGAGTAAGCCCTCTGCGCGGAAATGCGCATGAAGTTTCGCGCATGTGGGCCGTCCCTGGCCCACGTTCTGAAATTCCAAGCCGTACCGTCAGAGACGGCACATGGCGCTTTTGTCATGCTTTTACATACAAATAGGGAGCGCGCCGGTCAAAGAAGGGCGGCGCGCTCCCCACGCTTTTTTCGTCGGATTCCGCTCCGGCGCGTGCCGGTCAGGAGATGAAGCGGCTGGAGGCATAGCCCATATACTGGCCGTAGCGGACCACATACCAGTCCTCGTACTGGCCGTAGACGGTGACGGTGGCGCCGTCGGGGATGCTGGCGATCACCGGGGCGGTCATGGACGGACGGCTGCGGAGGTTCAGGGTCCCGCCGCCGGCTTGGACGGAGGCCTGCCAGGGGTCTGTGGGCCAGATGAAGGGGATGTCGAAGAAGTCCGTCAGGCTCAGCACCAGATTTTGGGCGATCCGCGGGATGTTGTTCTCGATCCACCGGGCGTCCTCGTAGTTGTCGTGGTACCCGATCTCCAGCAGCACAGAGGGGAACTTGGGGTCCCGGACCTCCCCCAGATTGGTGGTGGTGCGGGTGACCACCTTGTCCGGCAGGGGGTAGATGGTCCGCAGATTGTTCACAAAGATCTGCGCCGCCCGCTGCCCCTGGGTGCTGCCCGGGTAGTAGAAGGCGATGATCCCCCGGTTTTCGCCGTAGTTTCCCTCCCCGGAGGCGTTGGAGTGGAGGGCCAGATAGAAGTCGTACCAGCCCTGGTTGGCCTGCCGGATGGAGCTGCCGGCGGTCATGTCCGGCGTGTTGCGGGTGTAGCGGATGCCGCAGCTGTTGAGATAGGGCACCATGGCGTCCGCCAGACGGTTCATCCAGTACTCCTCGCTGCCGGAGCCGGTGACATACAGATTGCTCTCCTGGGTGGAGGGGCTGAGATAGATGATGGGCATGGCGATACCTCCTTTTTGCCATTCTATGCCGGGGCGCACACCGGTGTGTTCCCAGGCCGCGCGGAGGACGCGCGGGAAGCCGGCATGTCCCGCAGTAGAGAGGGCCGCAAGCTCTTGTTGAGTTTGGAGAAATTTTTATTTCTTTTTCGGCAGATTTTTCTCTTGTTTTTTTGTATATTTTATACTAAAATTATGAAGTCTTGAGTGGGCGGCCACAGGCCGCCGATTCAAAATGCTTCAAAAAGGAGAATTGTTATGAAAAGAACTCTTGCAATGTTCCTGGCGCTGATCCTGGCTCTCAGCCTGGTTGCCTGCGGCGGGAACAACACCACCGGCAACGACACCGCCGGGAACAACACCACTGCCAACGACACCACCGGAAATGACGCCGCCACCGACGACACCGCCGGCGGCGAGGCTTCCACCGTGGCCAACGCGGACAAGCCCCTGGTCTGGTTCAACCGCCAGCCCTCCAACAGCTCCACCGGCGAGCTGGACATGGCCGCTCTGAGCTTCAACGAGGATACATACTACGTTGGCTTCGACGCCAACCAGGGCGCTGAGCTCCAGGGCCAGATGATCCGCGACTACATCGAGGCCAACATCGATGAAATCGACCGTAACGGCGACGGCGTCATCGGCTACGTGCTGGCCATCGGCGACATCGGCCACAACGACTCCATCGCCCGTACCCGCGGCGTCCGCGCCGCTCTGGGCACCGGCGTTGAGGTGGACGGCGCCATCAACAGCGATCCTGTGGGCACCAACACCGACGGCTCCTCCACCATCGTGCAGGACGGCACCCTGGAGATCAACGGCACCACCTACACCGTCCGTGAGCTGGCCTCTCAGGAGATGAAGAACTCCTCCGGCGCCACCTGGGACGCCGCCACCGCCGGCAACGCCATCAACACCTGGTCCGCCTCCTTCGGCGATCAGATCGATGTGATCGCCTCCAACAACGACGGCATGGGCATGGCTATGTTCAACGCCTGGTCCAGCGCCAACAGCGTCCCCACCTTCGGCTATGACGCCAACTCCGACGCTGTGGCCGCCATCGCCGACGGTTACGGCGGAACCATCAGCCAGCACGCCGATGTTCAGGCCTACCTGACCCTCCGTGTGCTGCGCAACGCCCTGGACGGCGTGGACATTGACACCGGTATCGGCACCGAGGACGACGCCGGCAACGTGCTCAGCGACGACGTGTTCTACTATGACGAGGCCTCCCGTTCCTACTACGCCCTGAACGTGGCCGTCACCGCGGAGAACTACGAGGACTTCCTGGACTCCACCGTGACCTACGCCCCCGTCTCCAACCAGCTGGACGCCACCGCCCACCCCACCAAGAACGTGTGGCTGAACATCTACAACGCCGCTGATAACTTCCTCAGCGCCACCTATCAGCCCCTGCTGGAGAAGTACGACGACCTGCTGAACCTGAATGTCGACTACATCGGCGGCGACGGCCAGACCGAGGCCAACATCACCAACCGTCTGGGCAACCCCGATCAGTACGACGCCTTCGCCATCAACATGGTGAAGACCGACAACGCTGCCGCTTACACCGGCCTGCTCAGCCAGTGATTTGACTGCTCTCAGTCGGCGGATCCTGGATCCGCCGGCTGAGGCGCAGCGGTGAGATATTAGGGAGAAGGAGTTCTTCGTTGGGGAGAAATGTCTCTCCGTTCGGTGGAATGAATTCTCCCTAATATCAATTTTCCCGGGGGACGCCGCGCCCTCACGGCGCGGCGCGGAACCGGACCCACTGGACCCTGTTTGAAAGATGTCAAACGCCTCCAGGCCCCTTTCCAATTTTCAAACAGGGCCCAGGCAGAAGCGGGAAGATTCTGATCGAGCTGAAACAACTAACATGGAAACAGGAGTAACAAGAATGGCAGAAACGAAAGACAATGTCGTCCTGTCGATCCGCGGTATGAGCAAGTCTTTCGGCCGGAACCGGGTGCTTGACCATATCAACCTGGATGTGAAGCGCGGCACGGTCATGGGGCTGATGGGCGAAAACGGCGCCGGCAAGTCCACCATGATGAAGTGCCTGTTCGGCACCTACCAGAAGGATGAGGGAAAGATCTACTTAAACGGAAAGGAGATCAGCTTCTCCGGCCCGAAGGACGCCCTGGAGAACGGGATCGCCATGGTCCACCAGGAGCTGAACCAGTGCCTGGAGCGGAACGTGGTGGACAACCTGTTCCTGGGGCGCTACCTCACCAACTCCGTTGGGGTCGTTGACGAGGGCGAAATGAAAAAGAAGGCCTCCGAGCTGTTCCGCAAGCTCGGTATGACCGTGAACCTGAACCAGCCCATGCGGAATATGTCCGTGTCCCAGCGGCAGATGTGCGAGATCGCCAAGGCCATCTCCTACAACGCACAGGTGATCGTTCTGGACGAGCCCACCTCCTCCCTGACGGTCCAGGAGGTGAACAAGCTCTTTGAAATGATGCGGATGCTGAAGGAGCAGGGCATCTCGCTGATCTACATCTCCCACAAGATGGACGAGATCTTCGAGATCTGCGACGAGATCTCGGTCCTCCGGGACGGCAAGCTGGTCATGACAAAGACGGCCAAGGACACCAGCATGAACGAGCTGATCACCGCCATGGTGGGCCGTTCTCTGGAGAGCCGCTTCCCGCCGGTGGACAACACGCCGGGGGACACCATCCTGTCCATCCAGCACCTGTCCACCAAGTACGCGCCCCACCTCCAGGATATTTCCTTTGACGTGCGGGAGGGCGAGATCTTCGGCCTGTACGGCCTGGTGGGCGCCGGACGGACGGAGCTGCTGGAGACGATCTTCGGCGTCCGGACCCGGGCGGCGGGCCGGGTGTATTTCAAGGACCGGCTCATGAATTTCAACAGCGCCAAGGAGGCCATTGAGCACGGCTTCGCCCTCATCACCGAGGAGCGCAAGGCCAACGGCCTGTTCTTGAAGTGCGACCTGACCTTCAACACCACCATCGCCAATCTGGACCAGTACAAGTCCGGCGTGGCCCTGTCCAACCAGAAGATGGTGAAGGCCACCAACAAGGAGATCAAGATCATGCATACCAAGTGCATGGGCCCCGACGACATGATCTCCAGCCTCTCCGGCGGCAACCAGCAGAAGGTCATCTTCGGCAAGTGGCTGGAGCGTGAGCCCCAGGTATTCATGATGGACGAGCCCACCCGCGGCATCGACGTGGGCGCCAAGTATGAGATCTACGAGCTGATCATCAACATGGCCAAGCAGGGCAAGACGATCATCGTCGTCTCCTCCGAGATGCCGGAGATCCTCGGCATCACCAATCGAATCGGCGTAATGTCCAACGGCTACCTCTCCGGGATCGTGAACACAAAGGAGACCAACCAGGAGGAGCTCTTGCGACTGAGTGCAAAATACCTATAACGGGAGAAATTGCAAATGGGAAATACAAAGATTCTTACGGCTGATCAGGAGAGCCAGCTCCGCCAGCCGATCGACGCGTATGTGGGAGATATTCAGGCAAAGATCGACGCCCTGCGGGCGGAGGGTACCGACAAGGTCCTCGACATCCAGAGCAGCATCGACAGCCTGAAGAGAGACCGCATCTATACCCAGCAGGAAAAGGCCGCCCGGCTCACCCAGCTGAAGGCTGAGCTGCAGAAGGCCAAGTCGGTGGAGGCCAGCCACAAGGATGAGGTGGCCAAGCTCATCGCCGACGCCGAGAACTATCTCAACGCCCACTTTGACAAGGAGTACTTCCAGCCGGTGGCCGCCAGCTGTGTTGAGGAAAAAGCCGCCGCCCAGGAGAAGTACAAGAGCACGGTGGCCCAGCTCAACAAGGAGCACCAGGACACCCTGGCCAAGCTCAGCGACCAGAAGGAGATCAAGGACGAGAAGTACGTCCAGAAGAACCGGCTGTTCGACGCCAAGATGCAGCTGGCCAAGGACCTGCAGGCGGTGAAGGACCGCCGGCACGCCGCCTATGACCACAGGTATCACCTCATCGACATGCTCCGCATGTCCAAGTTCACCTTCGGCCAGTCCATGGCCCAGCGGCTGGAGAACTACCGCTACACCTTCAACCGCCGGGACTTCCTCCTCCGCAACGGCCTGTACCTGGCCATCATCGTTATCTTCATCGCCCTGTGCATCATCACTCCCATCGTCAAGGGAACTCCCCTGCTGACGGTGAACAATATCCTGAACATCCTCCAGCAGGCCTCCCCCAGAATGTTCCTGGCTCTGGGCGTGGCGGGGCTGATCCTGCTGGCCGGTACGGACCTGTCCATCGGCCGTATGGTGGGTATGGGCATGACCGCCGCCACCATCGTGATGCACCAGGG
>NBJMC04203__coassemble_1044_pt1 | contig 12273 bp, 12 predicted proteins | sample NBJMC04203__metabat2_high_PE_008 | metagenome-assembled genome bin NBJMC04203
CCATCCAGCGCTACCCCCTCTACGGCTGGAGCCTGGAGGAGGAGCAGCGGTGAGAGACTGTCGAAAAATCTGAAAAGACTTTTCGACAGTCTCAGAGCGGGAGCCAAAAGGCTCCCGCTCTTTTCCTGCTCCGGGAGGGAATGGAGCGGATGAAATGACCGATTTTTTCATGTACAGGAAGGCGGCGCAAGGGCTGGGACGGTCTGGGCGGTCCGCTGCCAACAGCCGACAGTAGGTGCAGGATTTGTCAAGAAAAAGTGCGAAAAAACACTTGAAATTTCGAAAAAAGCATGTATACTGTGGAACCGTTGCAGGGCTTGTGTGTCGGAGGACATCGGACAGCCAGGGGGGACCCCTCTGGCCTCTTTGGATGGATACGACATAAATGAGCAAAAAATCTATGCAACGCGAGGAGAACAATACATGAGACACGCACGTAAGAACTGGTTGGCTGCGGCCCTGGCACTGGTCATGGCGCTGACGCTGCTGCCCGCCAACGCGCTGGCCGCCTTCGGCCAGACCCGGGAGACCGGGACCCGTCACCAGGCCGGCTCCGCCCAGGAGCTGAAGGAGGCCCTGACCGCGGCCCAGCCTGACGATGTGATCGCCCTCACCGGGGATATCACCGTGACCAATGAGGACGCCGGCCTGCCCCGGAACGAGGCCGTGGTCACCGTACCGGGCGGCGTCACCCTGGACGGCGGCGGATTCAGCATCATCGCCGCCGAGAGCTGGAGCAAGGAGCTCGCCAACAGCATCGTGGGCGCCACCTCCGGCCAGGTCGTGATCCGGGACCTGACCATCGTGGGTAACGAGAACACCAAGCACGGCGTCAACATCTACTCCGCCCCCGAGGCGGAGGGCGAGGCCCGCACCAGCGTGGAGTTGGAGGATGTGACCATCGAGAACAGCGGCAACGCCGGCCTGGTGGTGGCCAACTCCGTGGTCACCGCCGCGGGCCTGACCACCCGGGGCAACGCCTGGGGCGCCGTGAACGTGGACCTGGGCGTCCCCAGCTTCACCATGACCGACAGCCGCCTGGAGGAGGACGTCCAGATCTGGACCGAGTCCCCCGAGACCGCCGAGATCGAGGCTGAGGGCCTGGACCTGGTGGTCAAGGGCGTGGGTGACGGCACCCTGAAGGGCTACACCTACATCACCGATGACGTATCCAAGCTGGGCGAGGCCTACGACGAGGAGAACAAGACTGTCTATACCGCTCTGGAGGAGGCCGTCAAGGCTCCCGAGGTCCGCGGCCTGCGCCTGGTCCGCGACGTGACTGTGGGCAGCGGCCAGTCCATCACCATTCCCGAGACCGTGACTCTGACCATCGGCGACGGCGTGACCCTGACCGTGGAGAACGGCGGCACCCTGACCAACGACGGTGAGATCGTGGTGGAGGACGGCGGCCAGCTGGACGGCGATATCGACGGCGACGATGAGGCCGTCAAGCACCGCTACACCGTCCGCTTCGACGCCAACGGCGGCGAGAACGTGGCCTCTCAGACCGTGGAGAGCGGCGCGGAGATCGAGCTGCCCCAGGCCGTCCGGGAGGGCTATGACTTCCTGGGCTGGGAGCTGAACGACGAGACCTACGCCGCCGGTGAGAAGTACACCGTCACTTCCAGCGTGACCTTCACCGCCCAGTGGCAGGAGAGCGACGAGGACGGCGGTAATGGGGACGAGGAGTGGGAGAACCCCTACGCCGATGTGTCCGCCAATCAGTGGTTCTACGCCGCCGTCCAGTACGTCAGCGAGAACAAGCTGATGAACGGCGTGGCGGAGAACGCCTTTGGCCCCGACATCCACACCACCCGGGGCATGCTGGTGACCATCCTCCACCGCATGGAGGGTGAGCCCCAGGCCGGCGAGCACAGCTTTACCGACGTGGCCGAGGACGAGTACTACGCCGACGCCGTGGCCTGGGCCGCTGAAAACGACATTGTCAACGGTTACAGCGACACCGTGTTCGCCCCCGAGAAGGCCATGTCCCGGGAGGAGATGGCGGTGGTCCTCTACCGCTACGCCCAGTACAAGGGTTGGGACGTCTCCGCCCAGGGCGATCTGTCCCGCTACACTGACAGCGAGAGCGTCAGCGCCTGGTCCGCCGAGGCCATGACCTGGGCTGTGGGCGCCAAGGTCATGAACGGCATGGACGGCCGCCTGGCTCCCCAGGGCGACGCCCTCCGCTCCCAGACCGCCACTGTGCTCATGCGCGTGAGCACCCTGGCCGGCAACTGAGGACGGAACTAAAACGGAGTAAAACAAACAGCCCTGTGCCGCCGGTAAGGCGGCACAGGGCTGTTTTTGCCATTTTGAGAGCGGCTCCGTGCTATTTGAAAGGGGAGATCACACCAGGAACAGCTCCGCCAGAAACACCACCAGACAGCTGGCCACCGCCACCTGGAAGAGGCTGCCGCCGAACCAGGCCAGGGCGGCCCCGGCGACCAGGGCCAGGAGCCCCGCCAGGGGGCTCTCGGTGGCCTCCACGATGGCGGGAAAGGTCATCACCGCCAGGGTGACGTAGGGGACATAGTAGAGGAAGGAGCGGAGGGTCCGGCTGCGGATCTCCCGGCGGATGAGGACCAGGGGGGTGGCGCGGATCAGGAAGGCCACCAGGGCGGAGATGAGGATGTAGAGCCAGATGTTCATGGGGAGACCTCCTCGCTTGTGTCGCGCTCCTGATCCTCCGCCACCGGGAAGAGCAGGGCCGCCCCCAGGGAGATGGCCACGGTGAGGACGATGGTCCGCACCCCGGAGGACACGGCGGCCAGGACCGGCAGGGCCCCGGCGATGTAGCTGGCGGCGAAGCTCAGCAGCACCAGGGCCAGCACCACCCGGCTGCGCCGGGCGGGGGGGACGATGATGGCCAGAAACATGCCGTAGAGCCCCACGCTCAGGGCGCTGACCAGCCGGGGCGGCAGCACGTTGCCCAGCACCACCCCCAGGAAGGTCCCCAGGGCCCAGCTGGGGATGGATACCGACATGGCCCCGTAGGTGTAGAAGGGGTTCAAGCGGTCGGGAACGGCGGCGGAGATGCCGAAGATCTCGTCGGTGATGCCGAAGCCCACCAGGGCCCGGTGGACCAGCGGGGCGTCCGGGGCCAGCTTCTGGCTCAGGGAGCAGCTCATCAGCAGGTACCGGGCGTTGGACACCAGGGCCATGACGGCCATCTCCCAGTAGCCTGCCCCCGCCGCCACCAGGGAGATCACCGCGTATTCCCCGGCGGAGGCGTGGTTGAGGAGGCTGGACACCGCCGCCTGAAAGGCGGAGAAGCCGGCGTTCCGGGCGGCGATGCCCAGGGTGAAGGCCACGGCGAAGTAGCCCAGGGCAATGGGCACCCCGTCCCGCAGGCCGTCCTGATACCAAATTCGGTTGCTTTTCATGGGATAGGGACCTCCATCTGGATGGATGGGAAAGGCAGGGAAAAGCGCCGCCTCCGGGCGGCGCTTCAGCGAAGGGAATATGCCCCGGCGTTACAGAAGCTTGCTCAGGGCCGCTTTATCACCCACCAGCACCACGTCGGGGTGCATCTGGAGGATGGAGGCGGGCACCTCGGGGACCACGGGGCCGGTGAAGGCGGCCTTGACGATGTCCGCCTTGCTCTCCCCGGAGACCACCACCAGGATCTGCCGGGCCTGCATGATGGACTTGATGCCCATGGTGATGGCCCGGCGGGGCACCTCCTCCCGGGAGGCAAAGAAACGGGCGTTGGCCTCGATGGTGCTCTCGGTCAGGTTCACCACGTGGGTCTCCAGCTCAAAGGCGTGGCCGGGCTCGTTGAAGCCGATGTGGCCGTTGTGGCCCATGCCCAGGACCTGGATGTCGATGCCGCCCATGTCCCGGATCACCTGATTGTAGCGCAGGCACTCCGCCTCCGGGTCCGCCGCCATGCCGTTGGGCACGTTGGTGCTGGCCGGGTCGATGTTCACGTGGTCGAACAGGTTGGTCTGCATGAAGTAGCGGTAGCTCTGGTCGTGGGTAGGGGCCAGGCCAACATATTCGTCCAGATTCACCGTCCGCACCTGGCTGAAGTCCAGGTCGCCCTTGTTGTACCAGTCGATAAGCTGCTGGTACATGCCCACGGGGGTGGACCCGGTGGCCAGACCCAGCACGGAGTTGGGCTTTAGGATCACATGGGCGGAGACGATATTGGCCGCCTTGCGGCTCATGCCCTTGTAGTCGTCGGCAACATAGATCTTCATTTGGACAGCTCCTCTCGGTCTTAAGATATGTACCGGGTACAGCATAGCCCAAGAACGGGAAAAAGGCAAGGGTTGTCCCCGACTTTTTCCAGTTCTTGGGCAAATTTTTTCATCGGACGGTCAGGATGCCTCTGATCTCCGGCGGCGGAGGGGGAGCCGGGGGCTTTGGAGCGCGTCGATGATCAGGGAGGAGACGGTGACCGTCACCAGGGAGAAGGCGATGCGCCGGAGGGGGATATAGCTCAGGGACAGCAGCAGTACCGTCAGGTCGGTGAACAGATAGGCCCGGGAGAGGCGCCAGCCGGTGGCCTTGGAGATCACCAGGGCCAGGGCGTCGTCCCCGCCGCAGCTGCCGCCCTGGCGGACCACGATCCCCACCCCCACGCCGACGAACAGGCCCCCCAGCAGGGCCGCCGCCAGGGGGTGGGCGCTCAGATCCGGCAGCATGGGCGGGAAGCTCTCCCACAGCCGAAAGAAAGCGGACATCCCCACGGTGGCCACGGCAGACCACCGCAGAAAGCTCCAGCCCAGGGACCGCAGGGCCAGGGCGTAGCAGGCCAGGTCCAGCAGCAGGCTGCACAGGGAGCTGGGGATGCCCAGCCAGTGCTCCGCCAGCAGCAGCAGTCCCAGTACGCCCCCCTCGGTGACGCCGGTGCGGCGGTGGATGTTGTAGATGCCGAAGGAGGCGATGGCCGCCCCCAGGAGTACGAGGGCCGTCCGTCCGGCCAGAGGCCCCCACTGGATCTGTTTCCATTTTTGTCTCATTTCGTTCACGTCCTCTCTTCCCCCATAGGATAAACCCTGGTATAATACCAAGGTCAAGAGAAATTTTTCGGAGGACCGCCCATGAAGGATTTCTATAAGATCAGCGAGATCTCCCGGCTCTACGGCGTTGGGCCGGACTCCCTGCGCTACTACGAGCGGCTGGGGCTGCTCCGCCCCCGGCGGGACGAGGACAACGGCTACCGGCTCTACAGCCTGCGGGACATCTACAAGCTGAGTGTGATCCGGGATCTGCGGACCCTGGGCCTCTCCATGGTCCAGATCAAGGAGTACCTGGACGGCCAGAGCGTGGAGAGCACCCTGGCCCTGCTGGAGCGGGAGGAGGACTTGCTTTCCCGGCAGATCCACCAGCTCCAGGCCCGGCGGGAGACCCTGGCCCGGCGGGAGGCGGCGCTGTCCCATGCCCGGGAGGTCCGGGACGGGCAGGTCCGGGTCCTGGAGCTGCCGGACCGGCCGGGAGTGTCCCTCAGCGAGTATATCACCCGGGACGAGGAGATGGACTTTGTCATCAAGCGCCTCCACAAGCGTCACGAGGAGCGGCTCCAGGACTTCGGGGACCTGTCCGTGGGTGCCTTCTTCTCCATGGAGGACCTGGCCCGGGGGCTGACCAACCGGTACCGGTCGGTGTTCTTCCTGCTGCCCGGGGAGGGGGCGGAGGGGGACTTCCTGCTGCCCGGGGGGACCCACCTGTCTCTCTATTACCGGGGGAGCTATGAGCAGAACGGGGCGCGGGTGCGGCAGCTGCTGGACTGGGCGGTGGCGGAGGGGTGGGCCCCGGTGGGGGACGCCTTTGAGCTCTACCACATCGACAACCGCCATACCGCCCGGCCGGAGGAGCTCCTTACGGAGATCCAGCTCCGGGTCCGAAGGCCGGAGGGATGAGGGAATGCTTTCCGGCGGGATCCCTTTGCCGCGGAGGCGGATCGAGAAAAGAGGTTCCCGCGTGAGAGCGGGAACCTCTGCTATGTCTGTAAATAAGGCGGCCGGCTATCCTTTTATACCGGCGGCCGGAGCTCCTCTGCCGCCGGGGGAGCGGCTGGATCAGCAGACCGGGCCCGCAGCCGGGCCTTCTCCTGAAGGACGCTGGCGGCATACCGGCAGGCCGCCGCCCCGCCCCAGAGGAGGAAAGCGGAGAACACCAGGTCGTCCAGCTCGTCCATGACGAAGATCAGGGCGGTGCTCATGCCGCTGGCCATGGTCAGCCGCGCCGCTGCCAGCAGCAGGGCCAGGGTGCAGGGAATGGCGGCGATCATCAGCAGCAATGCCGCCAGCTTCACCGCGCCCCCCGCTATGGACAGGTTGGAGGCGGCCGCGCTCTCCTCGTACAGGGTAAACCACTTCTGCTTCTTGTTCATCAGGGCCTCCTTATATCACGTGTCAGTCGTAGATGGAATCGCTGTCCCGGGACAGGATCACGCCGGTGACGGCGTCGATCTCGAACTCATACTCCGTAGTCCCCAGAACGATCTTCACCTCATACTCCGCCCGGCCGTCGTCCCAGTCGAGACGCGCGTAGCGCACGTCGCTGTCCGCGGCGCCGGAGACCTCCGCCAGAGCGATGCGCTTGGCCTCGGCCTCGCCGATGTAGTCGCCGGTGTCGGTGCCGCTGCCGGGGGCGTAGTGCTCCGCGTCGTAGTCGAAGGAGAGGATCTCGCCGCTGGCGGCGTCGATCTCGTAGTCGTACTCCTTGTAGTCGGCGGTGTAGAACTCCACATCATAGACCTGCCGGCCGTCGTCCCAGTCCAGCTTGGCCCGGACGAAGCTTGCCTGGTCGGCGGTGAGGCCGGCGTGGGTCAGAGCGATCTCCCGGGCCCGGTCCTCGGTGATCAGGTCCGTGCCGGTGCTGTTGTTGAAGCTGTCCGCGTCAGTGACCAGGGGGCTGTCGCCGCCGGAGAGGGAGACGGTGCGGGCGGCGGCGTCCCAGCTCACGCTCTTGCCCATGAGGCTGCCGATGGCCCGGATGGGAAGGTACACGGAGCCGTTGTAGAGCAGGGGGTAGACGGTGTTCCCGGCGGCGTCGGTGAAGCTGCGGGTCACGCCGTCCACGGTGACGGTGACGTCAGGGGAGAGGCGGGCGGTGACGCTGGCGGGGGCGGCGCCGCTGTCCGGTGTGCCGGAGACGGTTCCGCTGGTGCGGGTCCCGCTGAGGGAGACGGTCCGGGTGCTGGCGTCCCAGTTGACGTTCTTGCCCATGAGTTCGCCAATGGCCCGGACGGGCAGATAGGTGGTGCCGCTGTAGAGGATGGGGTGGACCTCGTCGCCGTTGACGTTGTAGAAGGTCTGGGCCGCGCCGTCCACGGTGACGGTGACGTCTGGGGAGAGCTGGGCGGTGACGTCGCTGACGGCGGCGCCGGCGGCCATGGTCAGGGCGCCCACCGTTACCACGGCGCACAGCAGGAAGGCGGCGAGGCGCCGGGACAGCTTGTTTCTCAGTTTCATCGTAATTTCCTCCTGAATAATTGATAGATTTTTCAAATATTTATTTCATTTCGGCGGTATCGTTTAGCGGGAGCGGAGGTCCGCCTCCCAGCTGCGGATGGCGCCGCTGTACCCGTCGATGGTGAACTCGTACTCCGTGCCGTCGTACCAGATCGCGCCCTCGTATTCCAACCGTCCGTCGTCCCGGTCCAGCTCAAACTCGTAGATGTCGTCCACGGTGGCCCCGGGCACCTCCGCCAGGGCGATCTCCTTGGCCTGGTCGGCGGTAATGGCTGTGGAACCCTCAGCGGGAGCGGTGTATCCCTCCGCGTCGAAGTCGGAGGAGAGGACGGTCCCGTCGGCTGCGTCAATCTCATAGTCGTATTCGGTGTAGTCGGCGGTGTAGAACTCCACATCGTAGACCAGACGGCCGTCGTCCCGGTCCAGCTTGGTCTTCAGGAAGGTGACCTCCTCGGCGGTAAGGCCCGCGTCTGCCAGGGCAATTTCCCGGGCCTGGTCCTCGGTGATGGCGGTGCTCCCGCCGGTGGACTGGGAGGAGGTCCCGGAGGAATTTGCGCCGTCCGCCGAGGCGCCGCCGTCTGTGGCCTGGGCCGGCTGGGACTGGTCCTCGCTGCTGTCGATGATCACGCCGGTGACGGCGTCGATGTCGTACGCATAGGTCCGGCCGTTGGCGGTAAAGTCCACGGCGTAGTAGTCCGTGCCGTTTTGCCGGTCCAGGCCGGCGGTGGAAAAGACTGCCGCGGACTCGGACACCCCGGCGGCCTCCAGTGCGATGGTCTTGGCGGCGTCGATGCCGATATACTCCGCCTGGGCGGTCTGGGGAGCGCAGCCGGCCAGAGCCAGGGCCAGAATCAAAACCGCCGCCAGGGCGGGAAAGAGCTTGCGTTTCATGGTGTTGTGGTTCTCCTTTCCTGTTGTGGCCTTATCCTACCGGGCCTACATGAAATCTACATGAAATGAACTTAAATTTTTCAAATGTTTTTTCGGGATGTCCCTGCCCTGCCGCTCCTGTGAATATATGTCCAGGCGGCGGGGATATCCCGCCGCCTGGACATGCTGGCCGCGATCAAACCGGGTTGGAGGGGAGGCGGAGGGTAAAGACGCTGCCCAGGCCGGGGACGCTCTCCAGCTCCACGCGTCCGCCGTGGGTCTGGGCGATCTTCCGTACCATGGCCAGGCCCAGTCCCGCGCCGCTGCCGCCGCTGCGGGAGGGGTCCACCTGGTAGAACCGCTGCCAGACCTTCTCCTGCTGGTCCTTCTCGATGCCGACGCCGTCGTCCCGGACGGACAGGAGGACCTCCCCCGCCTCCCGGCGGAGGGATACCCACACGTGGCCTCCGGGCTTGCCGTATTTGAAGCCGTTGTCGATGAGGTTCTGGAGCAGCCGGGTGAGGAGGGCGGCGTCCCCCCGGACGGAGATCCCAGCCTCCGCCTCCACCAGCAGGCGGCCCTCCTCCCGGGGTTGGTCGGCGCACACGGTCCGTACCAGCTCCGTCAGGTCCACATTTTCCTGGAGGCTGATCCCTGTCCCCTGGTCCAGCCGGGTGATGCGCAGGAGCTGCTCGATGAGCAGGGACATCCGGTCCGCCTGGCGGTGGATCATGGCCATGGTCTCCTCCCGCTCCTCCGGGGTCTCCCCGTACTTCTCCGCGTACTCACAGGCGCTCTTGATGACGGACACCGGTGTCCGCAGCTCGTGGGAGGCGTCGGCGGTGAACTGCTGCTCCGCCTCGAAGGACCGCTCCAGCCGCTCAAACATCTGGTTGAAGGTCCGGGCCAGCCGGGTGAACTCGTTGTCCCCCGGCGGGACCTCCACCCGCCGGGACAGGTCGGCGGCCTCGCCGATGGCCGCCGCCGTGGCGGTGATCCGGTCCAGGGGGAGGAAAGCCCGCCGGGCGATGGCGTAGCCGCCCGCCGCCGCCAGGAGAATGAACAGGGGCAGGGCGATCATGGCGATATAGAGAAGATTGGTGATCAGCCGGGGATTCTCCGGGGCCTCCAGGACGCCCCGGACCCATACCCCGCTGTCCCAGCCCAGAGGGACCCAGAAGTCCAGAATGTAGTACCGGGCGCCGTCCACGTCCACCGGCCGGGTCAGCCCGTTCTGGAAGGGCTCCGACGCGGTGAAGCCCACCGGCACCTGGCCGGCCAGCAGGGCCTCGTTCTGGCTGTAGATCAGGGTATAGACCCCGTTGTCGTAAAAGAGGAAGTTCTCTCCGAACTGGAGGGAGCCGTCCGCCATATCCACCTGCCGCAGATTTGCCCGGACGGTCTGCTCCAGCTGGTCCATGGCGGTCTGGGTGGACACCGAGCCGCTGACCGCCACCAGGAAGGCCAGCAGCAGCCCCGCCATGATGGTCATGAGCAGCAGATACCACCCGGTGATCTTGACCTTGACGCTGAGCTTTCTCACGGCGTTTCCCCCCTGTCCTCCGGCTCCCGGATGACCCAGCCCATGCCCTTGACCGTGTGGATGAGCTTCTGGTCCCGGCCCTCGTCGATCTTCTTCCGCAGGCGGCTCATGTAGCCGTCCACGTTGTTGGAGCTGCCGGAGTACTCGTAGTTCCAGATCCGGTTCTCGATCTGCTCCCGGGACAGAACCTGCTCCTTGTTCCGCAGCAGATACTCCAGGATGGAGAATTCCTTAGGCAGCAGGGGAATCTCCGCGCCGCCCCGGGTGACCCGCCGCTGGGCCACGTCCATGACCAGATCCCCGGCGGTGAAGCGGTTGGTCCGCAGCCCCGCGTGCTTCCGGGTCATGGCCCGGATGCGGGCCAGCAGCTCGTCGAAGTCGAAGGGCTTGACCAGATAGTCGTCCGCCCCCAGGTCCAGGCCCTTCACCCGGTCGGAGACGCTGTCCCGGGCGGTGAGGAACAGAACGGGGGTGTCGTTTCCCGCCTCCCGCAGCTCCCGGACCAGGGTGTAGCCGTCCTTTTTCGGCATCATCACGTCCAGGAGGATGGCGTCGTACTCCGCGCCCAGCAGGTGGAGCTGGGCCTCCTCTCCGTCCCGGCAGCCGTCCACCGTATAGCCCGCCTTGGTCAGGACCTTCCGCAGCAGCAGGTTCAGGTCCGCCTCGTCCTCCACCACTAAAATACGCATAAAGCCGTACCTCCTTCATCACAGCGGGGAGCTTCCGCGCTGATCCACGCAGCAGAATTTTCCCATTGTGCCCCTATTTTACACAAAGGGGACCGGTTTGGCAATGTGGAGGTGTTTCTCCGCGGACATTTTAAAGAGGAAAGAATTCTGAGGGAATATTGAAGTGGGAAAAGGAATATCAAAAATTCGGAGAAATTTCGTTGACAAACCGGGCAAGGCATGGTATCATAAGCACTGCGCCTGAAACCGATGAGGAGAGATGTCCGAGCGGTTTAAGGAACCGGTCTTGAAAACCGGCGATGTGAAAGCATCCGTGGGTTCGAATCCCACTCTCTCCGCCACCTTTTCATGAACCGGACAATTGATGTGATTCGACCTTTGCGGAAGTACCCAAGTGGCCGAAGGGGCTCCCCTGCTAAGGGAGTAGGCGTCTAAAAAGCGCGCGAGGGTTCAAATCCCTCCTTCCGCGCCAAGAAGAAACCCTGTAACTGCAACGGTTACAGGGTTCTTTCATGCCATTTTGCGGGGCGTTTTCCCTTTAGTTTTCCCTTTACAGGTTCAAAACCTCTTTTATGTACCCTTCCATTCTGGCGGCACTGGCCTGTTTCATCTGGTCTGTGACGTGGCCGTAGACATCCAGAGTAAAGGCGGCTGTGGCATGGCCCAGGTTGCCCTGCACGGTCTTGATGTCATCCCCGGCGCGGATGGCGGCTACGGCATAGCTGTGTCTGAGATCGTGAAAACGGGCATCCGGGCGGCCAATGGCGGCCACAGCTTTCTTGAAGTCTTTGTATACTGTGTGGATAGCCAGATGTCTGCCCAGCTCATTAGTGAAAACAAAGCCGGAATCTTCCCAAAGCGGGCCAGCCCTGAGACGCTGCTCTGCCTGTTTTGCCCTGTGGGTGCGCAGAACCTGCAGGACCCAGGGAGCCGGGGTTATGGTGCGGGCCTTATCGTTTTTCAGCGGGGCAAAGATATATGCCCCGTTTTTCTTTTTCTCCCGCTGGAGCTGTTTACTGACAAGGATAGTCCCCTTTGAAAAGTCCACGCAATCCCAGGTCAAGCCAAGCGCCTCGCCCTCCCGGAGACCGGTGAATAGCGTAACCGTGAACAACGTCTCATACCGCTGTCCCTGTATGGCCTGGAGGAAGGCTTTGCTCTGCTCTTCGTCCAGTGGGGCCAGTTCCTTTTTTGTGGTGCGTGGGAGGGTACAGGAATCGGCAGGATTGAAGCGTATATAGCCGATGGCCACCGCCTGTTGGAGCGCCTTATGGAGCACGCCGTGGATGTTCTTCACAGTTTTGGGGGATAGGCCGGGCTTTCCGTTCTGACCGACCCCCAGTGAGTTGTAAAAGCTCTGTATGGCGTGGGTGTTCAGTGCGTCCAGCTTTACAGCTCCCAGGGCGGGCTTGATGTGGTTCTTGATCTGGTCGGAGTAGGCCCGGAGCGTGAAGGGTTTGACGCTGCCAAGATAGTCCTTTGCCCACACGTCCAGCCATTGCCCCAGGGTCATCTTTGACGGCTCCATATAGGTCCCCTCGTTGACGGCCACGGCGGCGGCCTGCATCTTCTCCCGGACTTCCTTCTGCGTCTTTCCGGAAAAGCTGCGCTGGATCTGCTTCCCAGTGCCGGGGTCCCGGCCCACGGTGACGCGGGCCTCCCAATAGGTATAGGGCTGGCCCTTACGGGTACACCCGCACTCTCTATGTGCTGGCAAACACCGTGCAGCAGAAGGACTGGGATG
>NBJMC04203__coassemble_1110_pt1 | contig 11759 bp, 12 predicted proteins | sample NBJMC04203__metabat2_high_PE_008 | metagenome-assembled genome bin NBJMC04203
TTTCGACTGTGTCCCCCTCCTGAGAACCACCCCCCGCAACGACACAAAGGGGGACGCCTGTCCCCCTTTGGAATCCCCCGCAGGACCTGTAGTTGTCCTTGCTTCCTTCGGGAACTCCCGTGGTTGCGTTCCAAGAACCATGTTTCGATTAGCACCCCTAGAAACATGTCCCCCTTTCACAGGGCCGGAGGCCGGAGTATCGTTGATAGACCCGCTGTAGATCAGATGGCAAAAACCTAATTCAGTGCAGAGATGTCCCAAGTCTGATAAAGACTGGGTAAGACAAAAATACGGGGGCCGAGGTGTCCCCGGCGTCTTTTTGGGTACTTTTTCCACGTGGAAAAAGTACCTCGCCCGGGGGCGAAATTCCCCTCCCCCGGGGTGTGGGGCCCGCAGGCCCCATATGCCATCGAATCGAATGGCAGTCATTCGGAAGAAACAAGAGGTAAGCAATGAAAGAATTCCCTGCTGGAACATACGACATCGCCGTCATCGGCGCGGGCCACGCTGGCATCGAGGCGGCCCTGGCCACCGCCCGCCTGGGGATGCGGACCATCTGCTTCACCATCAACCTGGACGCGGTGGGCAACATGCCCTGCAACCCCGCCATCGGCGGCACCGGCAAGGGCCACCTGGTCCGGGAGCTGGACGCCCTGGGGGGCGAGATGGCGAAGGCCGCCGACCGGGCCTGCATCCAGTACCGGATGCTCAACCGGGGGAAGGGGCCGGCGGTGTGGTCCCTCCGGGCCCAGGCGGACCGGCGGCTGTACCAGCAGGTGATGAAGCACGCCCTGGAGCGGCAGGAGGGCCTGACCCTCCGCCAGGGGGAGGTGGTGGACATCCGCCTGCGGGACGGGGCCGTCCACCAGGTGGTCCTCCACACCGGGGCGGTGTACACGGTCCGGGCCGCCATCGTCTGCTCCGGCACCTACCTCAGCGGCCGGACCATCGTGGGGGAGTGCGTCCGGGAGGGCGGCCCCGACGGCATGTTCGCCGCCGGGCCCCTGGCCCTCCGCCTGCGGGAGCTGGGCCTGGGGCTCCGCCGGTTCAAGACCGGCACGCCCCCACGGGTTAACGCCCGGACGGTGGATTTTTCCAAAATGGAGCTCCAGGAGGGGGACGCCGACGCCCTGCCCTTCTCCTTCGAGACCAGGGAAAAGCCGGTGAACCGGGCGGTGTGCTACCTCACCTACACCAACGAGGAGACCCACCGGATCATCCGGGAGAACCTGGACCGCTCCCCTATGCACAGCGGGGTCATCGAGGGGGTGGGCCCCCGGTACTGCCCCTCCATTGAGGCCAAGATCACCCGCTTCCCGGACAAGCCCCGGCACCAGCTCTTCATCGAGCCCATGGGCCTGGACACCGAGGAGTTGTACATCCAGGGGCTCTCCTCCGCCCTGCCCGAGGAGGTGCAGGCGGAGCTGCTCCACACCATCCCGGGGCTGGAGCGGGCGGAGATCATGCGCCCGGCCTATGCCATCGAGTACGACTGCGTGGACCCCCTGGAGCTGCGGCCCACCCTGGAGGTGAAGAGGGTCCCGGGCCTTTACGGGGCCGGGCAGTTCTGCGGCTCCTCCGGCTACGAGGAGGCGGCGGTCCAGGGCTTTATGGCCGGGGTCAACGCCGCCCTGAAGCTGAAGGGGAAGCCGCCCCTGGTCCTCTCCCGGGGCCAGGCCTACATCGGCGCCCTCATCGACGATCTGGTGACCAAGGGCACCGACGAGCCATACCGGATGATGACCAGCCGCAGCGAGTACCGGCTGCTGCTGCGGCAGGACAACGCGGACAACCGCCTCACCGCCATCGGCCACCGACTGGGGCTGGTCAGCGGCGAGCGCCTGGCGGCGGTGGAGGAGAAGTACCGGGCTGTGGACCGGGAGATCCGCCGCCTGGCCTCCCACGGCCTGCCCCCGTCGGCGGAGCTGAACGAATTTCTGGAGAGCCGGGGCACCGCCCCGGTCCACGACGGGGCCTCCCTCCTGGCCCTCCTGCGCCGTCCCCAGGTCCGCTACGAGGACCTGCGGCGGTTCGATCCGGACATGCCGGACCTGCCGCCGGAGGCGGCGGAGCAGGTGGAGATCTCCGTGAAGTACGAGGGCTACATTCAGCGCCAGGCCCAGGAGGTGGAGGAGCTGCGGCGGATGGAGGGGCGGAAGCTGCCGCCGGACCTGGACTACGCCGCTATCCAGGGCCTGCGGCTGGAGGCACGGGAGAAGCTGGCCGCCGTCCGGCCCCTGGACCTGGGCCAGGCCAGCAGAATTTCCGGTGTTTCGCCTGCCGACATAGCCGCGCTGATGATCTATTTAGAGCGGGGCTGACGCCGGGAGCTTCTTGAAAGGGGCGTCCATATGACATTTCAACCCATTGATTTGAGGACCTGGCCCAGACGGGAGTATTTTGAGCACTACTTCTCCGCCGTCCCTTGTCAATACAGCATGACGGTGAAGCTGGACATCACCGGTCTCCGGCAGCGCGGGCTTCCCCTCTATCCCACCATGCTCTACGCCCTGGCCCGGTCGGTGAACCGCCACGAGGAGTTCCGCACCGCCTTTGACGGTGAAGGACGGCTGGGGATCTATGACCGGCTGGAGCCCTCCTACACCGTCTTTCACAAGGACAGCCAGACCTTTTCCTGCCTGTGGACGGAGTACCAGGAGGACTATGCCGCTTTCTGCCGGGCCTACCAGCAAGATCTGGACGCCTATGGCTCCGCGGAGGGCTTCGAGGGAAAGCCCAACACCCCGCCCAACGTGTTCAATGTCTCCATGATCCCCTGGGAGAGCTTCGACAGCTTCCATCTCCACTGTCCTCAGGGGAACAGCTACCTGCTCCCTATATTCACCATAGGGCGGTTTTATCGGGAGGGGGATCGGGTGCTGCTGCCTCTGGCGGTTCAGGTCCACCATGCCGTCTGCGACGGGTTCCACCTCTGCCGCCTGATCGGGGAGGTCCGGGCGTGGCTGGCCGACGGGGGACCAGCGGCGGGCGGACAGCCCGGGAGAGAGGGGGCAGAGAAATGAAAAAGCTGGCGCTTCGCGCCCTGATAAAATACCTGTCCGGCTTAGTCCTGGTGGCTCTGCTGGTGTTTCTGCCCGCCGGGACGCTTCGGTTCTGGAACGGCCGGCTTCTTCTGGCGGTGCTGTTTCTGCCCATGCTCCCACTAGGTATACTTCTTCTGGTCAAGGCCCCGGAGCTTCTGGAAAAGAGGCTGCACACCAGGGAAAAGGAGGCGGCTCAGCGGTCCGTCATCGCCCTGTCGGGGCTGATGTTCCTGGTCGGCTTTCTTCTGGCGGGACTGGACTACCGTTTTCAGTGGCTGCCTATGCCCCGGTGGGCCTCGCTGGCGGCGGCGGTGGTGTTCCTAGCGGGCTACGGCCTCTATGGAGAGGTTATGCGGGAGAATGCCTACCTGTCCCGAACTGTGGAGGTGCAGGAGGGCCAGCGGGTGGTGGACACCGGGCTCTACGGCGTGGTGCGGCATCCCATGTATCTGGCCACTCTCTTGATGTTTCTCTCCATCCCCATCGTCCTGGGATCGCTGATCGCCCTGCCCGTGTTCCTCCTCTACCTCCCCCTGGTAGTCCGGCGTATCCGCAATGAGGAAGCTGTTCTGGAGAATGGCCTGCCGGGCTACCGGGAGTACACGGAGCGGGTGCGGTACCGGCTCGTCCCACACATCTGGTAGCAGAAAGGAGAACACCGATGACATGGGAACGTAACGGCTACACCCTCCGCCCCGCACGGCGGGAGGAGGGGGATGCCTATTTCCGGGCGGGCTTCGACCCCATGGACCCGGAGGTGGTCCGGCTGACGGGGAGCCAGAAGGACTTCACCCGGGAGGAGGTGCTGGGCTTTTTCCTGGCCTGTTTCGATGACCCGGACCGCCGGGACTTTCTGCTCCTGGACCCCGCGGGGAAGATCATCGGGGAGAGCACCATCAACGAGATCGACTGGGAGGCCCGCTGCGCCAACTTCCGCATCTGCATCTTCCGCCCGGAGTACTGCGGACAGGGGATCGGCTCCTGGGCGGTACGGACCACCCGGGACTTCGCCTTTGAGACGCTGAAGCTCCACCGGCTGGAGCTGGACGTGTTCTCCTTCAACCCACGGGCGATCCGGGCCTATGAAAAGGCGGGGTTCCGTCGGGAGGGGGTGCGCCGGGACGCCGTCCGGGACGGAGACAGGTATGGGGATGACATCCTCATGGCCATCCTGGAGGACGAGTGGCGGGAGGTCAAGGCCCGGGAAGCCGGACTTGACGGCTGAAAGGGCCCCGCGCAACCCAAAGGTTACATTGTGAAACGCCAACTGGCTTGCATTTGGGGCTGGCTTTGATATGCTGGGAGCATCCTGACAGATGAGGAGAATGTCTATGAGTATGGGAAGCAAGCTGGCGCAGGCCAGGCGAAAGAACAACCTGACCCAGGAACAGCTGGCGGAGAAGCTGGGGGTCACCCGGCAGGCGGTGAGCCGCTGGGAGTCGGACGCCGCCTACCCGGAGACGGACAAGATCGTGCGCCTGAGCCAGCTGCTGGGGGTGAGCTGCGACTGGCTGCTCCAGGAGGGAGAGGAGGACCCCGCCCCCTCCGGCGGAACGGTGCCGGCCCTGGTCACCCGCCTGCTGGCGCAGGCGGCAGGGCGGAAGGTGCAGTTGGCCTTTTATGATAATGAAGGCAGCCCCATCTACGACTGGTGCGTCATCCGGGAGTTCGACGGCGCCTGGGCCAATGTGGAGTTCGTCAAGGAGAAGAAGGACCAGCGGGAGAGCCGGCTCATCCCCCTGTCCTCCATCCGCTCCATCACCTTTGTGAAGGAAAAGGGGGACGCGTAATGGACGCCATGGCGGTATTCGGCTTTTTTGCCTTTATCATGGTCCTGACCCTGTGGAGCAAGGTCCAGCGGCTGGAGCGTTTGCTGCGGGGAAACGGCATCCGCCCCGTGGGCTCGAAGGACCTGGCCCGCCGCCTGGCGGGGCTGACCGGCCGGACCGTCATCCTGACGGTTTATAACAACGACTGGAGCGCGGGGGGCCTTGTGTGCCGGGTCGTGGACACCGACGAGATCTGGGCCCTGGTGCTGGCCGACGAGGGGAAGAAGCGGGAGCGGGAAATGCTCATCCGCCTGGACGACGTGAAGAGCGTCAAGGAGGCGTGAGCGCCATGAGGACCCTCTACCTGATCGGCGGACCCATGGGTGTGGGAAAAACCACGGTGTGCCAGATAATGAAACGGCACCTGCCCCGGGCGGCGTTCCTGGACGGGGACTGGTGCTGGGACATGGACCCCTTCGTGGTCACGGAGGAGACAAAGTCCATGGTCCTGGGCAACATCCGCCACACCCTCAGCAGCTTCCTCCGCTGCTCCGCCTTTGAGAACGTGATCTTCTGCTGGGTCCTCCACCGGCAGGACATCCGGGACGCGGTGCTGGAGGGCCTGGACACAGACGGCTGGCGGGTGGTCCACGTCTCCCTGGTGTGCGCGCCCGAGACCCTCCGGCGGCGGCTGGAGGAGGACGTCCGCCGGGGGCTCCGGTCCCCGGACGTGATCGGGCGGGCCCTGGACTACCTGCCCCTCTACGACGCCCTGGAGGTCCCAAGGCTGGACACTACGGACCTGACTCCCGCCCAGGCGGCCCAAACGCTGGCCGACTGGAGCGATCCCATATCATAACATTTCAGAACAACGCCGCCGGCAAGGCGGCGGAGAAGAAAGGACTTTCGCCATGAGAGTATTTCTCGCCATCGTGGTCTGCAAGCTGCTGCGCTTCATCGGCAAGCTGGTGGGGAAGGGCAGCAGCCTCCCCGGCCAGTACGCCCTGAAGATCTGCCCCGACGTGCTGGGGCGGGTGAAGCTGCCCCCCCTGGTCATCGCCGTCACCGGCTCCAACGGCAAGACCTCCACCGTGGAGATGATCGCCGCCATTCTGCGCGCCGACGGGCGGACCGTCCTCTACAACGAGGAGGGCTCCAACCAGATCGAGGGCGTCACCACCCTGATCCTCTCCCGGAGCACCCTGACCGGCAAGGTCCGGGGGGACGTGCTGCTGCTGGAGAGCGACGAGCGCTACGCCCGGCTGACCTTCCGCTACTTCCACCCCACCCACTTCGTCATCACCAACCTCTACCGGGACCAGCTCACCCGGAACGGCCACCCGGAGTGGGTCTACCAGTCCATCCTCCCCGCCATCCACCCCGAGACCACCCTGGTCCTCAACGCCGACGACCCCCTGGTCTCCTGTTTCGCCCGGGACCACGAGAAGGTGAAGTGGTTCGGCGTGGAGCGCTGCCCCGGGGACACGGAGACCCCCCAGGGGGTCTACGACGACGGGGCCCGGTGCCCGGCCTGCCGGGGACGGATGGTCTACGACTACTACCACTACCACCATATCGGCTCCTACCACTGTGAAAGCTGCGGCCACCACCGCCACGCGCCGGACTTTGCCGTGACGGCCCTGGACCTGGAAAAGGGCGTCCTGACCATCAACGGCGATACCCGGCTCCACCTGGCCTTCCGCAGCATTTACAACGTCTACAACATCCTGGCGGCCTGGTCTGTCTGCGCCCTGGCGGGGGTGGACAAGTCCGTCATGGCCCCGGTCATCGACAACTACACCCTGAAAAACGGCCGGATGGTGACCTTCACCCTGGGGGACCACCACGGAACCCTCCTGACCAGCAAGCACGAGAACTCCGTGGCCTACGACACCAACCTGGGCTACATCCGCTCCCAGGGGACGGAGTGCACGGTGCTGGTGATCGTGGACGCCATCAGCCGCAAGTATTTCACCGGGGAGACCAGCTGGCTGTGGGACATCGACTTCGACCAGCTGGACGGCCCCCAGGTGAAGCGGGTGGTCCTGTGCGGGAAGTACGTCCACGACCTGGCCCTGCGCTTCGCCTACACCGGCGTCCCCCAGGAAAAGATCACCTGCTGCGACACGGTGCCCCAGGCCGCCGAGGCCCTGAAGTCGGAGGGGGCGGAGGAGCTGTATGTGGTCACCTGCTTCTCCGACCGGGACAAGCTGCTGGACCTGGTCCAGCGGGAGCAGTAAGGAGGATCTGGACATGGAACTGAACATCCTGCATCTCTACCCCGACAGCATGTCCCTCTACGGGGAGTGGGCCAATCTGGCCATCCTGTGCCGCCACCTGGAGGCCCTGGACGTGGTGGTGAAGGTGGAGAAGGTCACCTGTGAGGACACCCCCGACTTCACCCGGGCGGACATGATCTACATGGGCGCCGGCACCGAGGGGGCCCAGAAGGCCGCTCTCCTGGGTCTGGCCCCCCACGCCGGCGAGCTGAAGGCCGCCGTGGACCGGGGCGCCCTCCTCCTCTTCACCGGCAGCGCCATGGAGACCCTGGGGGCCTCCATCACCGACGCCGCCGGCAAGGTGTGGCAGGGGCTGGCCCTGGCGGACTTTACCACCGTGGAGACCGACAAGCGCTCCCCTGGGGACGTGATTGCCGTCCCCACCCTGTGGGAGGCCCCCGCCGTGGGCTTTATGAACAAGTGCAGCCTGACCCACGGCGTCACCACGCCCCTCTTTTCCTCCCTATCCCTGGGCTTCGGCAACGACCAGGAGGGCGGGGGCGAGGGTTACGCCAGCGGCAACGTGCTGGCTACCCACATCACCGGCCCGGCGCTGGTAAAGAACCCGGACTTCCTGGACCTCATCATCCGCCGGCTCTTCGCCGCCAAGGGCTGGGAGCTGCCGGAGTCGCTGCCCGTTTTTCCCCACGAGCGGGAGGCCTACGAGGTCACCCTGCGGGAGCTGAAAAACCGGATCGGCGGCTGAGTACGAGAACAGAAAGCACCAAGAGGCCCCGCTTGCAGTGAGACCTCTTGGTATCAGCACGTCAAGAAAGCCTCGCAGAGTTCGCGCCGCGCACGGCGCGAAACGAAAGGCTTCAACCGCAAGGTTCCCTCCTCGCAGCATAGCCGCTGCGGCCTACGCTGCAAACATGCCACTGGCATGTTTGCTTACGCTGCGGCGTCGGAAAAACTCTCTGCGCGGAGCGAGCGTCGCAGGGGCCGCTATATGGGGTCCCCGCCGGAGCCCAGCGAAGCGGGTCCGGTGGGGAGAGGAGGCGCAGCGGAGTGAGCGCCGCCTGCCGCTGTGCGGCGGGCGGCGGGATACGGAGCTTGTTCCGACGACGTGCAGAGTGAAGCGAATCCCCTTTGGCGGGAAAGGCGTCAGCCTTTTCCGCCAATGACACCAAGAGGCCCCGCCGTCGGCGGGGCCTCTTGGTGTGTGTTGTGTGTGTTTTAGGAGGGAGAAATCGCATCGGGTTTTATCCCTTTGCTGATTCTGATATTACCGTAGGTTTGTGTGTAAATCATGACGTGGTTGTAAACAAATTATGAATTCAGGGGCTTTTACACGTCGGCGTCCCGCCGCCGGGGGATGCGGATGGTCAGGGTGATGGCCTCCTCGGAGTCCTCCCGCCGGCACTGGGCGTCCACGCCGGCCCGGCGGATGGTGTCCATGCCCCGGGTGACGCTGTTGAGGAAGAGGCGGACGTCCTTGATGACATAGACCGGCTTTTTCCGGGGAGCGGTCTGTTTCCGGTGGAGGAGGTCGTCCACGTAGGCCTCCGCCGCCGCCACGTTCAGCCCCCGCTCCCCCATGTGCCGGGCGGCGGCCAGCCGGTCCTCCTCGTCCTCCAGCCGCAGGAGGGCCCGGGCGTGGCGCTCGGTGAGGCCGTAGCGGCGGAGCAGGTCGCAGCACTCAGGGCTTAAGCGCAGCAGCCGCAGCTTGTTGGCCACCGCCGGCTGGGACCGGCCCAGGCGGCGGGCGGCCTCCTCCTGGCTCAGGCCGTAGGTGGTGATGAGCCGGGCGATGGCTGCGGCCTCCTCCAGATAGTGGAGGTCGCAGCGCTGGAGGTTCTCAATGAGGGCCAGGAGGGCGCTGTCCTCCTCCGTGGCCCGGACCAGGATGCAGGGCACGTGGGTGAGCCCCGCCATGGCAGCCGCCCGCAGCCGCCGCTCCCCCGCCACCAGCACGTAGCCCTCCGGCGTCCGCTGTACGGTGAGGGGCTGGAGCACCCCGTGCTGGCGGATGGAGTCGGCCAGCTCCCGCAGGGGCTGCTCCTCGAACCGCCGGCGGGGCTGGCGGGGATTGGGGGCGATCTTGTCCACCGGCAGCAGGCGGATGCGCCGGGACTGGTACAGCTGCCTGTCCGCCCGTTCCATGGCCCTCTCCTCCCTTCTTCTGCCGTTTTTTCCTATTCTACGGCCTGTCCGCCGTGAAAGCGCGGGAAATCTGTCGGAGAGGGGATTTTTCTTTTTCAGTGAAGCGGAGGCTCAGTCCTCCCGCCGGAACACGTGGATATGGAAAGACACCCGGCAGTCCAGCGCCTCCAGGGCCGCCAGCCGCTCCTTTCCCGCCCGGGGGGTCTTCCAGGCGTAGGGGGTCATGCCGAAGAGGGCCTGGATGTCCTCCTGGCTGGGGAGGTGGACGGTGTAGTCCACCGGGACGATCTGCTCATAGGCGAACCCCTGGTAGGGGGTCTCCCGCTCCTCGTTGGGGTAGGGCTGGTCGTACAGGACCTCCTTCAGCTCCCACAGGTGCCGGGCGGCGGGGACCACGTAGAGGTAGCATCCCCCGTGCCCCAGCACCCGGCGAAACTCGTCGATGGCCAGGGGGGAGAACACATTCAGCAGCAGGTCCACGGACCGGTCCGCCGCCGGCAGATGGTAGACGGAGGCCACGGCGAAGTCGATGCCCGGGTACCGCCGGGCCGCCTTTTGGACGGAGAATTTGGAGATGTCCACCCCCGCCACCCGGGGCTCACGCCCGGCGGCCAGGAGGGCGTCCCGGACGCCGGCGGTGTAGTACCCCTCGCCGCAGCCCGCGTCCAGCACCGCGGGCGCGGGCCCTGTGCATTCCACCGCCAGGGCCTCCAGGGCCTGACGGAGGGGGGCGTACCACCCGCCGTCCAGGAAGGCCCGCCGGGCGGCCACCATGGCCTTGTCGTCGCCGGGGGCCTTGGAGTGCTTCTGCCCCACGGGGAGCAGGTTGACGTAGCCCTCCTTCGCCCGGTCGAAGCTGTGGCCCCGGGGACAGCGGAGACCGGCGGGGACATCTGAGAGGGGGCCGCCGCAGAGGGGGCAGCGAAACAGCGTCATGAGGCCGCCTCCTCGCGCCCGGTCCGGGTGATGTCGTTGATCCACCGGCGGCTGTGGAAGCGGATGAGCCCCAGAGGGCACTTGCACAGGTTCTCCACCTGCATGGACAGGCACACCACCCACACCGGCGCCTCCAGCACCAGGGCGGTGAGGGCCATCGCCGGGATGGCCGCCAGCCACAGGGGCCCGGCGTCGATGAGGGAGGCCACCTTGGCGTCGCCGCCCGCCCGGAGGACGCCGGTGATGTTGGTGATGTCAAAGGCCCGGAGGGGCATGGCGATGGCGTAGATCAGCGCCAGGCAGGTGGCGGCGTAGGCCGCCCCCTCGGTGAGCTGGAACAGGGGGAAGAGCACCGGGCGGAAGAAGGTGGGCAGCAGGATGAGCAGGCCGACCATCACAACGCCGCCGATGAGCATGGACACCAGCAGCAGCGTCCAGCCTACCTGGTAGACGTGGTCCTTGGACCGGCCCATGCCGATCTCCTTGCCCACGATGACGGCGGCGGAAGCGGCGATGCCGAAGCAGACCACTGTGGACAGCTTGTCGATGTTGCCTACCAGGGCGTAGGCCGCCAGCATGTCCTGGCTGTTGGACATGTGGCCCATGATCACCGTCAGCATGGAGGTGCCCAGGCTCCACAGCGTCTCGTTGCACACCACTGGGGTGGAGTAGCGGATGAAGTCCCGGAAGATGGCACGGCCGGGGCGGAGGATGCACCCCCAGCGCAGGGGCATGCGCTTGTCCCACAGGGCGTAGCCCGCCGCCACCGCGAACTCCACCACCCGGGAGGTAAAGGTGGCCACCGCCGCGCCGGTGACCCCCATGGCCGGGGCGCCGAATTTACCGAAGATCAAAATGTAGTTCAGCACCGTGTTCACGCACATGGAGATGGCAAAGAGGACTGTGCCGAAGACGGGCCGCTCCGTGCTCCGCTGGATGCCGGCGTAGATGCTGCTCAGGCCGTTGAAGATGTAGGAGAAGCCAACGATCTGGAGGTAGGGGCCCCCCAGCTCGATGAGGGTCCGGTTGGGGGTGACCAGCTCCAGCACCTGGACGGGGAAGCGCCAGGTCACCAGGGCGATGGACACGGACACCACCGTCACCGCCGCCAGGGCCACCCCCATGCAGCGGTTGATGTTCTCCGTGTCCCCCCGGCCCCAGTACTGGCTTACCAGCACCGCCATGCCGCTCTGGAAGCCGAAGATCACCACCTGGATGATGAAAATGGGCACGTTGGCCGCCGTCACCGCCGCCATCTCCGCGTTGCCCAGCAGGCCCACCATGAAGGTGTCCGCAAAGCCCAGGGACGTGGTGATCAGATTCTGCAAGATGATGGGCAGGGACAGGACCCATAGCCGCCGGTAGAACCCCGGCTCCCTGCGAAGCGCCGCAATCATATCTGTGTTTCCTTTCTCGCCTCTCTAAATTTCTTCTAAATAAGGTTGTGGGGCCTGCCGTGCCCCGTGCCCCCGCTTTTGATGGCGCCGTTCCGATGCATGGCACCAATGGGCTTAGATTCGCCCATCGCCGGGCGGGCGGGGGAGAAACATTTTTCTCCCGAATGGGTACCATTCTATTCGATGGCTTCCGGGCCTCCCCGGCCCGGACCCGGGTGACTTTTTAACGAT
>NBJMC04203__coassemble_1114_pt1 | contig 11678 bp, 11 predicted proteins | sample NBJMC04203__metabat2_high_PE_008 | metagenome-assembled genome bin NBJMC04203
CGTTGCGGGGGGTGGTTCTTAGGAGGGGGACACAGTCGAAAGTGTCCCCCTCCTAAGTGTCCTTTTGGTTACTTTTCTGACAAGAGAAAAGTAACCCGGGGTGTGGGGGCGGAGCCCCCACAAAACGAGGTATGGGCTCCGCTACATCTGAACAACTTCCTCTTTCGGCTTCTCGCAGGGGACCACGCGCTCCACATGGAGCACCGGCCCGTCCTCCTCGCCGTAGGGGTCCCAGTGCTCCACCCGGCACACGGCGGTGATCTCCACCCAGGTCCGCTCGGGGATGTCCTTCACGTCGTAGCCGATGCAGGCCACCGCCAGGAAGTTCATGTCCTCGGCGCAGCAGACCATGGCGAACCGGCCGGGGGTGAAGTAGTCCCCGTACTGGGGAGGCTTGCACATCATGGCACGGAACCGAACCCGCTTCCCCTCGTACATCTTGGGGTTGTCCATGATCTCCACGAACCAGAAGCCGTAGTCCTCGTCGGTGACCACGATGGGGTCGGCGGTCAGGTCGAAGGCGGAGACGGTGCCGTCCATGTAGTCCTCGCTGGTGCCGTCGGTATTTTCCAGATAGATGTCCGCCCGGCGGTTCACCATCCGCAGGTTCCGCCGCCGCAGGGCGTCCCGCAGGGCCTGGTCGCAGCGGTTGATGATGATCATGTCGGCGTTGCGGAGCTTCTCCAGCATGAGGGAGCCCATATTCTTGGCGTAGAGCTCGAAGGTTGGGCCCTCGGCGGTGACAATGATCTGGTAGAGGACCCAGGAGGGGGGCATGGACTGGGTGTAGAAGTCCTGGATCTGCCACATACCGTTGTACTCCACGATGATCTGGGTGGCCCGGCACTTCCGCTGCTGGGCCAGCAAAAACTCCGGCGTCAGCGTCTCCTGGTCGTCCACCGTCACCACAGTCACGTTGCCCAGGGCCTTGGGGTCATATTCCGTCTCCCCCTCCTCACAGCACAGCAGCAGCGTCCGGTCCTCCCGGGTGAAGCCGTCGGAGAGGATGCCGTTGATGAAGGAGGTCTTGCCGCTGTCCAGGAAGCCCGCCACCATGTAGACGGGGAAGACCTGTTCCGTCCTGGCCATGGCTTACACCCCGAAGAGGGCGTGCAGCCCGGCCTCGTCCAGCTTGCTGCCGATGACGCACAGCCGGCCGGTGTAGTCCGCGCCGCCGAAGCGGACCTGGTGGTCCTCCGGCACGTAGTCGAAGTGGAGCCAGCGGCCGTCCTCCGCCTTCACGATGCCCTTGGCCCGGAGTACCGCGCCGTACCGGCCGGTATCCAGCTCCGCCAGGATGGACTTGAGGCCCTCCTTAGAGAAGGTCCTTGTGGTCTCCACGCCCCAGCTGGAGAACACCTCGTCGGCGTCGTGGCCGTGGTGGTGATGGTGGTGCTCGTGGTCGTGGTCATGGCCGCAGCCGCAGTCGTGGTGATGGTCATGCTCGTGGTCATGGTCGTGATCATGCTCATGCTCGTGATCGCAGTGGTCATGGTCATGGTGGTGCTCATGGTCGTGGTGGCAGCCGCAGACGGGGCAGACCTCCTCCTCGTCCAGCAGTTCCCGGGCCAGGGTGTTGCCCTCCTCCATGGCGGCCAGGAGCTGCCCGCCGGTGAGCTGGTCCCAGGCGGTGGTGACGATGGGGGCCTGGGGGTTCTTCTCCCGCAGCAGGGCCGCCACCTCCGCCAGCTTCTCCTCGCTGAGCTTCTGGGTGCGGCTGAGGATGATGGCCCCGGCGTGGACGATCTGGTTTAAATAAAACTCGCCGAAGTTCTTCATATAGACCTTGCACTTGGTGGCGTCGGCCACGGTGACGGCGCAGCCCAGGACCATGCCGGGGATGCGCTCCGCCACGCCCTGGACGGCCCGGACCACGTCGGAGAGCTTGCCCACGCCGGAGGGCTCGATGAGGATGCGGTCGGGGTGGAACTGGTCCATCACCTGCTCCAGGGCCTTGCCGAAGTCCCCCACCAGGGAGCAGCAGATGCACCCGGAGTTCATCTCGCTGATCTCCACCCCGGCGTCCCGGAGAAAGCCGCCGTCAATGCCGATCTCCCCGAACTCGTTCTCAATGAGGACCACCTTCTCGCCCTTCAGGGCCTCCTCCAGGAGCTTGCGGATCAGGGTGGTCTTCCCCGCGCCCAGGAAGCCGGAGATCACGTTTACTTTCGTCATAGCAGATATTCCTTCTTTTTCGCAAAATGGTGCGGCTAAAGTGCCCGCAAATTCTCTCGATCCCCTATTTTACTCTCCTTTGTGAAAAAAACAAGGGCTAACTGGCCGAAAATTGAAAATTTACAGGGAAACAGTCTCCGATCCGGGAAAGCGGCGAGGCGGGCCGCCAAACGTCGGCCCGCCTCAGCGTGTCGAAAAACTTTCCTCAGAAGTAAAAACCGCACAGCGCCGGGGGGAGCTCGAGGGGGCAAAGCCCGCCTCGAATGAAATCGAATGCCCCGCAAAGCCTTTCGGCCTCACTTTGGGGAGGGACAGCCTCTCCCCTGCCCCGCCCGCCGCGTCTCAGCCTTCGGCCCGCTCCAGCAGCGCCGCCGTCAGCTCCGCCGCCGTCTCCGGCAGGAGGTCCGGGGACAGGGCGGCCAGCTCCTCCCGGCTCCGGTAGCCCCAGGGGGTGGCCGCCGCCAGAAAGCCCACGGCCTTGGCGAAGGTCACGTCGGTGCCGCTGTCCCCGGCGTAGGCGATCTCCTCCGGGGCCAGGCCTAGGGCCTCCAGCACCGGGGCGGCGGCGCCGGGGTCGGGCTTCAGGGGCCGTCCCTCCGCCCGGCCGAAGACGAAGCGGAAGGGCGTGTCGGGGAAGTAGTGGGCGATGATCTTCCGGGCGGTGGCTTCGGTCTTGTTGCTCAGCACCCCCAGCTGGAGGCCCCGGGCGGTGAGGGCGGCGAGCATGTCCTCCACCCCGGGGTAGGGGGCGGTCCTGTCCGTGCAGTGGGCCACGTACACGTCGTGGTACCCCGCCAGCACCTGGTCGATGACCGCCTCGGAGGACCCCGCCGGTGCGGCCTTCACCACGGCGGAGCGTATGCCGCCCCCCACGAAGCCCTCCACCGCCTTCGCCGGGTGGGTGGGCAGGCCGTTGGCGGCCAGGGAGTGGTTCAGCGCCGCCGCGATGTCCGGAATGGTGTCCAGGAGCGTGCCGTCCAGATCGAATACAACTGCTTTGAGCATAGGTCCCTCCTCGCCGGCGGCCTCCGCCGCCAGGCTGTGTTCATGATCGCCGGTATTATACCGCCTGGGGCTAAAAATGTCAATTTGTCACCCGGGAAAGGATTCCTCCGATTGACTTCGGGCCTCAAGTGCGGTATGCTAAAAATGATAGGCAAAATTCGATGGGGAGGAAATGCCATGAATACAGCACAGCTGCAAACCTTTTGCACGGAAGTCCGGCGGGACATCATCAACATGACGGCCAACGCCGGCAGCGGCCACCCCGGCGGGTCCCTGTCCGCCGTGGAGCTGATGAGCGCCATCTTCTGTACGCAGATGCGGATCGACCCAAAGAATCCCAGGGACCCGGACCGGGACCGCTTTGTCCTCAGCAAGGGCCACGCCGCCCCCTGCTACTACGGAGTGCTGGCGGAGCTGGGATTTTTCAGTAAGGACGAGTTCAAGACTTTCCGGCAGCTCCACGGGATGCTCCAGGGCCACCCGGACATGAAGAAGATCCCGGGGGTGGACGCCTCCACCGGCTCCCTGGGCCAGGGCGTTTCCCTCGCCGTGGGCATGGCCCTGGGGGCCAAGCACATGGGGAAGGACACCAGAGTCTACACCATCCTGGGAGACGGCGAGTGCCAGGAGGGCCAGGTGTGGGAGGCCTTTATGGCCGCCAGCCACTATAAGCTGGACAACCTCACGGTGGTCATTGACAACAACGGCCTGCAGATCGACGGGCCCAACGACGAGGTCATGAGCCTGGGGGACATGGCCGCCAAGCTCCGGGCCTTCGGCTTCCACCTGGTGGAGCTGTCCGACGGCAACGACCTGGAGCAGGTCCTGACCGCCCTGAACGAGGCTACGGAGCCCGGCAAGCCCAAGGCCATCCTGGCCCACACCGTCAAGGGCAAGGGCGTCAGCTTCATGGAGAACCAGGCGGGTTGGCACGGCAAGGCGCCCAGCGAGGAGCAGCGGCAGCAGGCATTGAAGGAATTGGAGGGCTGAGACAATGAGTGAGAAAGCGACGAGAGCGGCCTACGGCGAGGCCCTGGCCGAGCTGGGCAAGGTCAACGACAAGGTGGTGGTCCTGGACGCGGACCTGTCTAAGTCCACCATGACCGCCACGTTCCAGAAGGCGTTCCCCGACAGGTTCTTCAATATCGGCATCGCCGAGGCCAACATGGTGGATATGGCCGCCGGCATGAGCACCATGGGTCTGATCCCCTTCTGCTCCACCTTCGCCATGTTCGGCGCGGGCCGGGTCTACGAGCAGATCCGCAATTCCATCGCCTACCCCCGGCTGAATGTGAAGCTCTGCATGTCCCACGCCGGCGTGTCCGTGGGCGAGGACGGCGCCAGCCACCAGTGCCTGGAGGACCTGGCCCTCATGCGGGTGATCCCCGGCATGACCGTTATCTGCCCCGCCGACGCAAATGAGACCCGGAAGGCGGTGTTTGCCGCCGCGGAGATGGAGGGGCCGGTGTACATCCGCCTGGCCCGGCTGGCCACCCCGGTGTTCGAGGAGGACTACCCCTTTGAGATCGGCAAGGCCAACGTCCTCCGGGAGGGGACCGACGTGGCGGTGTTCGCCACCGGCCTGATGGTCAGCGAGGCCCTGAAGGCCGCGGACCTCCTGGCCGCCCAGGGCGTCAGCGCCGCTGTCATCAACGTCCACACCGTCAAGCCCATCGACGCCGACTGCGTCACCGAGTGGGCGAGAAAGTGCGGCAGGGTGGTCACCGTGGAGGAGCACAGCGTCATCGGCGGCCTGGGCGACGCGGTAGCGGGGGTGCTCATGGGCAAGGTGGACTGCGCCTTCCGGAAGATCGGGGTCCAGGACCAGTTCGGCCAGTCCGGAAAGGCCTGGGAGGTTCTGGCTGAGTACGGCCTCACCGCTCCCCAGATCGCGGAGAGCATCAAAGAAATGGTATAATATAAGAAAAATTGGGGTGCGGCCCGTGGGCCGCACCCCAATTTTTTATTCCTGTATCGTCACGGCGTACAGCCGGAGGGCCGGGGCTGTCTCGTAGCTGGAGAAGGTGACGGCCACCGCCGTCCCCGCCTCCAGGCCGCAGTCCGGGGCGTTGGGCGCCTCTCCGTCGTAGGAGAACACCGTCCCGTCGCTGAGAAGGACCTCCGTGCCTGTCTCGAACCAGACCAGCACCTCGTCCCCCGCCTGGAGGAAATCACAGCTTCCAGGGTCCGTCACCTGGGCAGTGAAGGCCTCGTCCTGCCAGGCGGTGATGGTTACGGACACCGTTTCCGCCTCCTCCAGGCGGCACACCGCCTCAGCGCCGTCCATAGGAGGAGATTGGAAGAACTGGACGCAGACCTCGTCCTGGGCGCTCTCCTGCCCCTCTGCCGGCTCCTCCCCGGCGGGCTCGGCGGACAAAGCGTCCTCTGCGGCCGCCTCATCGCCGGCGTCTCCGGTGTCCTGAACCTGGACCTTCCCCAGCGCGCCCTCCGGGATCGCCGTATCCGCCGGAGCGGGGGGCGGCGCGGAGACGGTCTCCATGCTCTGCGGCGTCTCGCAGCCGTCGGTCCCATCGGAAGCGTCGGAGGAAACAGAGCTCTCCGCCCCGCTCCCGCCACCGGCGGCGCTGTCCTGGGCGGCCGCTCCGGCGTCCTCCGCCGGGGCGCTCTCCGCCTCCTCCGTCGGACGCTCCTCCCCGGCGGCGTCCCGGGCGTACTGGATCACGCTGTTCTCCGCCGAATCCCGGAGCTTGCCGGGGCCGAAGGCCCACACCCCCGCGGCCAGGGCGCAGCAGGCGGCCAGAGCCGCCCAGCGCCGCCAGCTAGGGAAAACGATCCGCTTCTTCTCCTCCTGGGGACGCTCCTGGGTCATAGCCCGGACCCGGGCCATGACCTGCTCGGAGAAGTCCGACGGAGCCTGGGCTTCCAGGCCGGTCAAGGCGTCGTGAATGGCGATCTGGTCGTCAAAATAGCTCTGGCAGGCGGGGCAGGCGGCCATATGCTCCATGAGCTTCGCCCGCTCCGGCTCCGTGATCTCGCCGTCGATAAAGGCGCTGATGAGCCCCTCGTATTCCCGGCAGGCATCCATGTCAGCGCCCCCTTTCCTTTGGTTTCGATAGGTTAGACGGCAGATAGCCGGATAAGTTCCCGCTTTCCAGCAAAATTTTTCGCAGGGCGCCCCGGGCCCGGGCAATGCGGCTCTTCACCGTCCCCAGGTCCAGGTCCAGCGCCTCGGCGATCTCCTCGTATCGCATCCCCTGGACCTCCCGCAGCACCAGGACCTGCCGGTGGTCGTCGCTGAGCCGGCCCAGCCCCTCCGACACCGCCTGCCGCAGCTCCTGCCCCTCAGCCCGCTCCTGAGGGCCTGGCGCCTGGTCCGGGGCGTCCAGCCCCAGGTCCTCGTCGTCCAGGCTCACGTCCCCCCGCTGGCGCTTCACCCGGCGGAGGTGGTCGATGGCGGCGTTGGAGGTCAGCCGGTACAGCCACGTGGCGAAGCCCGCCTCCCCACGAAAGGCGGGCAGCCCCCGCCAGGCGGCCAGGAATGCCTCCTGGGCCACATCGGCGGCGTCCTCCTCCTGACCGCACATCCGCAGGGCCAGGTGGTATACCTTGTGCTGGTACTGCTCCACCAGCTTCCCGAAGGCGTCCTCATCCCCGGCCGCGGCGGCTCTGATCAGCTCCTGTTCAGTCATGCAGATCCCTCTTGATCCCTCTCGTCACCCGGTAGACGTCTTCCAGCGTCTCCATGCGGACGATCTGTTCCTTGTAATAGGAGGCGTGGGGCACCCCCTTGAGGTACCAGGCGTAGTGCCGCCGGGCGGTGAGCACCGCCACCCGCTCGCAGCTGTACCGGGCGGCCAGCTCGATCTGCCGCACGGCGGTGTCGCACCGCTCCGCCAGGCTCGGCCGCTCCGGCACCGGCTCCCCCGCCAGCAGGGCGGCGGCCTGCTGGAAGATCCAGGGGTTGCCGAAGCACCCCCGGCCGATCATGGCCATGTCCGCCCCGGTCTGCTTCAAGATGCGGGCCGCGTCCTCCGGGGAGAACACGTCGCCGTTGGCGATGACCGGCAGGGACACCGCCTCCTTCACCTCCCGGATGGTGGTCCAGTCGGCGGTGCCGCCGTACATCTGCACCCGGGTCCTGCCGTGGACGGCGATGGCCGACACCCCCACCTGCTCCAGCATCCGGCTGAGCTCCACGGCGTTGACGCTGCCCTTGTCCCAGCCCCGGCGCATCTTCACCGTCACCGGCACGGGGCTGGCCTTCACCACCGCCTCGGCGATCCGGGCGGCCTTCTCCGGGTCCTTCATCAGGGCGGAGCCGTCGCCGCTCGAGACCACCTTCCCCACGGGGCAGCCCATGTTGATGTCGATGAAGTCCGCGCCGCTGACCTGGGCCGCGATCTGGGCGGCCTCCGCCATGCACACCGGGTCGCTGCCGAAGATCTGGGCGGCGAAGGGCCCCTCCCCGGGGAAGGGCATCAGCAGCTGCCGGCTCTTCTTGTCCTGGTAGCACAGAGCCTTGGCGCTGACCAGCTCCGTGCAGGTCAGCCCCGCCCCCAGCTCCGCGCAGATCTGGCGGTAGGCCGCGTCGGTGACCCCGGCCATGGGGGCCAGGGCCAGCTTTGAGTTGATCTGTACTGTTCCGATCCGCATACCGCCGCCTCCTGTCTTGGAATCTTTTCCAGTATACCACGGCTTTCCGCCCCTGGCAACCGCAGAAGGGCATAGATTGCCCTTGTTACAAATCACAAAAATTTTTAGGTATCCAGAAAAAATATTTTTCGCTATTTACAATTTGTTCACAATAGACTATGATATAGGAGAGCAACTCCTCTCCCAAGTGTCATGGAGAGAGCGGGCCCGGGGGGCAAGGGAGAGGGGGACTACAATAAAAGGAGGAAAATCCTATGCAGCTACAGATCGTCCCCCTGATCATCGTGGCGGCCTACCTGGTGGGTATGCTCATCATCGGCTTCGTGGTGGGCAAGCTGAACATCAAGGACAGCTCCGACTACATGCTGGCCGGCCGCCGGATGGGCCTTTTCATGGTGGCCTTCTCCCTGTCCGCCAACAACATCGGCGGCGGGTCCACCACGGGCCTTGCCCAGAAGGCCTTCGGCGCATGGGGCATGTCCGCCATCTGGTACGTGCTGGCGGCGTCCATCGCCATGATCCCCCTGGCCTACTTCGCCCCCAAGATCCGCAAGACCATGGCTGTCACCATCCCTGAGGTGGTGGGCCGCCGGTTCGGCAAATTCTCCAGCACCTTTACCGCCGTGCTGGGGGTCCTGTCCCTGTTCTGCCTGACCTCCAGCCAGATCGCCGCCTCCGGCACCGTGGTGGCCACCCTGACGGGCATCCCCACCAACGTGGCCCTGGTCATCGCCGGCCTGGTGGTCATCCTCTACACCACCTTCGGCGGCATGATCGCCGACCAGATCTCCGACCTGGTCCAGTTCATCATCATTTTGGTGGGCCTGGCCATCGCCACCCCCTTCGTCATTGAGGGCTGCGGTGGCTGGGAGGCCATCTCCTCCGCCCTGCCCCCGGTGCAGCTGGACTTCGCCAAGATCGGCTGGGTCACCATCATCGGCTACATCTTCAACTACTTCTGCACCTTCCTGGCGGGGCCCGAGATGGTCTCCCGGTTCGAGACCGCCAAGGACGAGCGCACCGCGCAGAACGCCTCCTGGCTCTCCGCTATCCTCATGGCGGCCATGTCCATCTTCCCCACCCTGCTGGGTCTGGCCGCCCTGGCCGTCCAGGACACCATCCCCGGCCTGGCCGCCGACGGCAGCAACGCCATGATGGCCGTCACCAGCGCCCATGCCCCCGGGGTCATCGTGGGGCTGGTCTCCGCCGCCATCATCTGCGCCACCATGTCCTCCGCCGACTCCAACCTGCTGTGCATGTCCACCATGGTGATGAACGACCTGTACATGGGCCTGGGCGGCAAGCGGAATCTGTCGGAGAAGTCCATCATCTTCTACACCCGGGCCTGCAACGTGGTCTTCGCCCTGATCGCCATGGGCATCTCCATGTTCGGCGTGGACATCGTCACCATGAACACCTTCGCCTTCGGCATCCGCTGCTCCGGGCCCTTCGCCGCCTACGGCCTGGGACTGGCGGTGCCCCGGGCCACCAAGACCGCCGGCGTATTCTCCCTGGTGGCCGGCACGGCGGGCTTCCTGGTCTGGCAGTTCCTCAGCGGCGGCGACTTCCTCTTCGGCATTCTGCCGGTGGTGTTCGGCTGCGCCGTCAGCGTGGTGGCCTTCTTTGTGGTCAACGCCATCACCCTGGCCATGGGTCAAAAGCCTGCCCCCTCCGCCTACATCGAGGAGTAACGGCCGGTCCTCTCCCCCGCATTCCCGGCGGCCCGCGGTCAGCGGGCCGCCTTTTTTGACAGCGGCCGTGAATTTTTCCTTGCGTTTTGCCGAAATATGATGCATACTGGTGGGGGGTACTTGTGCAAATAGCCCCTGGCAAGTCAATGCCGCGGTCCGCCGCCCCTGTGGGCGAGCCGCGCCCAGCAAAGGAGGTCCGCCATGGAGCGCGTCAGTAAGGAGAACTACTACCTGGACATCGCCGAGACGGTCATCGGCCGGTCCACCTGTCTGCGCCGGCGCTACGGCGCCATCATTGTCAAGAACGACGAGATTATCTCCACCGGCTACAACGGGGCGCCCCGGGGCCGGAGAAACTGCGTGGATCTGGGCTACTGCGCCCGGGAGGCCATGCGGGTCCCCCGGGGAGAGCGGTACGAGCTGTGCCGCAGCGTCCACGCCGAGGCCAACGCCATCATCTCCGCCGCCCGGCGGGACATGGTGGGGGGCACCCTGTACCTGGCGGGGAAGGACGCCGCCACCGGCGCCATCCTCCCCGACGCCACCTCCTGCTCCATGTGCCGCCGGATGATTATCAACGCCGGGCTGGAGAAGGTGGTCATCCGCACCAGCCCCCAGGACTACGTGGTGGTCCCGGTTCGGGAGTGGATCGACCAGGACGACTCCCTGCCCCTGCGCCCGGGGCTGGAGGATAACGCGTAAAACGGGCCCCGCCGCGGAATTTTCCCGGGGCGGGCGCTTGAGATCAGATTACGAGAAGAGAGAGGAGACCGTCATGCTGAGCCCTGAGACCATCCATACCTATGTGGACATCCTCCGGGAGGAGCTTGTCCCCGCCACCGGCTGTACAGAGCCCATCGCCATCGCCTACGCCGCCGCCCTTCTGCGGCAGACCCTGGGCGCGGCCCCGGAGCGGGTGCTGGCGGAGGTGTCCGGCAATATCATCAAAAATGTGAAGAGCGTCATCGTCCCCAACACCGGCGGCCTGAAGGGCATCCAGGCGGCGGTGGCCGCCGGGGTGGTGGCCGGGCGGGCGGACCAGATCCTGCAGGTCATCTCCGACGTGCCGGAGGACAAGCTGGGGGGCATCGCCCGCTACGCCAAGGAGACCCCCATCCAGGTGGAGTGCGCCCACACCCCCCGGCTGCTGGACATTGTGCTCACCGGCTGGGCCGGGGACCACACCGCCCTGGTCCACATCGCCGACAGCCACAGCAACGTGGTCCGGGTGGAGCGGGACGGCCAGGTGCTCCGGGAGAAGGCCCTGGACGCCGCCGGACAGGCGGGCCAGGAGCGGAAGATGTCCGTGGAGGACATCCTGGCCTTCGCCCGGGAGGTGGACCTGGGGCTGGTGTCGGACCTGCTGGACCGGCAGATTGAATATAACAGCGCCATCGCCGCCGAGGGCCTCAGCGGCGACTGGGGCGCCAACATCGGCTCTGTCCTCCTGGGGGACTGGCCCGCCGACATCAAAACCGAGGCCAAGGCCTGGGCCGCCGCCGGCAGCGACGCCAGAATGAGCGGGTGCGAGATGCCGGTGGTGATCCTCTCCGGCTCCGGCAACCAGGGTATCACCGCCTCGGTGCCCGTGATCCGCTACGCCAAGCACCTGGGGGCGGACCGGGAGGCTTTGTACCGCGCCCTGCTGGTCAGCGACCTGGTGACCATCCACCAGAAGAGCGGCATCGGGCGGCTGAGCGCCTACTGCGGCGCCATCAGCGCCGGGGTGGGCGCCGGGGCCGGCATCGCCTTCCTGGAGGAGGGGACCTACGAGGCGGTGGCCCACACCATCGTCAACGCCGTGGCCATCCTCTCCGGCACCATCTGCGACGGGGCCAAGCCCTCCTGCGCCGCCAAGATCGCCGCCAGCGTGGACGCGGGGCTCCTGGGCTACCGGATGTGGCGCAACAGCCAGGAGTTCAAGAGCGGCGACGGCATCGTCACCAAGGGCGTGGACAACACCATCGCCAACGTGGGCGTCCTGGCCAAGGAGGGCATGCAGGAGACGGACAAGGTCATTCTGGAGATCATGACACACAGGTGCACTTGATTTTGATGGGAGGGGCGAAGCCCCTCCCAATCCTATTTTTGCTTTGTCTGTGCCGGCGCATCTGGCCGATGCGCTGAGATTCGCGTATCGCCGGGCAAATATTTTTCTTCACCGGTTACTGCTATTCTATTCGGTAGCTTTCG